>Ga0214923_10000699_pt1 | contig 49935 bp, 41 predicted proteins | sample LL1510_MetaG_FD_177993 | JGI IMG/M metagenome (GOLD analysis project Ga0214923, IMG submission 177993) | Freshwater microbial communities from Lake Lanier, Atlanta, Georgia, United States - LL-1510 | ecosystem: Environmental > Aquatic > Freshwater > Lake | place: USA: Georgia | collected...
TGTAATTTGAAATCTCATCCACTAAACGTGAACGGAAGGATTCTGCTTCTTCTTTTAAAGTTGTTTCATACTTACCTACAACAGCTTCGAGCTTGGCTGTATGATCTTCGTCGATCTTTGTAAGTACGGCTTTGAGCTTTTGAGCGTGATCAAAATCAATTGTCTCGACGAGCTTTTGAAGCTTTGCTGTGTGATCGGAATCGATTGACTCGATTAATGACTCGAGCTTAGCAGCGTGGTCTTCATCGAGCTTTGTTGTTGCAGCTTCTACGGCGAGCTCTGCTCTTTGTTCTGCTTTTTCGTTTACGGCAGCTTCGAAGGCTTCGTGTACTGCGGTTAAAGTCTCTTCAGTGATGAGATCTTTGAACTGTTCTTTGAGAATTGATTTGAAGTCCATATTAGTTGTGTATATTTATTTATTCTAAAAAGGTTAATTTTCTTCTTGATTTACGTAATTACGGATTTTATTTTTTATCTTAGCTTCAACGGCATCTTGTAAAGCTTGTTGTGCTTCGGAGTAATCTTTATTGGCAATCTTACCAATAAAGCCTGTAATAGTCTTTTGTTCTTCTTGTGTCATATGTTAACCTAATTTAATCTTGTTAATGAAACCAATCAAGGCCTCTCTTAAGAATGTATCTGTGCCATGCTTAGGCATGTTAGAAAGTTTTTCACCGAGTTGAGCTCTGGCAGCGGCAGAGCACTCAATAATTGTGCCATCAGGACGGATCATATATTCTCTTGATTCCATGACAGATTCAAGCATGGCGTTCTGTACTGAAGGTTGATGAACAACGTCAAGACAAATAAGATGAAAATTTGAAACGTGCTTGGCGTCTGACATCTCTTGAATGTTACCTAAAGCTCGAGAAGAGATACCCATTTTAATTCCGTCAGTAATAAGGGACTTAAGAAGTTGACCCATTGGTGTGTTAAGTACCTGGGACTTACCCATAAAGTAATTACCGTTTTGTTTTAATTCAGTTACAAGGTGGCAGGCATTAACAGGATTAACTTCAGTTGATTGTGGGTGATTCATTTCACCAATAGCTCTACGGGACTTAACCATCTCATCAGTGTAGCGGTTAACCTCTTTAACCATCTCGTCTAGCTTATAGATACGACCGTTTTGATTCTTTTGCTCGGCCATTAAAAACGGCCCAGTAATAAAAAGTTTTTGTTCTCCTTGACGATTTTTTTCTTCGATCATGAAATCAAGTCCGTCATGGATGTCTTCGACTAAAAATTTAAGTCCCATAGGTTTCTATTATTTAATCTAACAGGACACAATTTCTCCAGTTAAAATAGCATAAATATTGCCAGTATGTTTACAGCATTGTTAGCCTTTACAGCATTATTAGTAGCAGGGTGCGGAGCTTATTTTTCCGTACTTGGTATTGCAACACTATTTTCTGGTCACTTCTGGCAGGTGGCTATAATGGCCGGGTCCTTGGAATTGGGTAAATTAGTCGCCACATCATTCTTGTATCGTTATTGGAAGAAGGTAATTTGGTTCTTAAAGGTATATATGATAACAGCCGTTCTCGTACTCATGTGTATTACATCGATGGGTATCTTTGGCTATCTATCATCTGGATATCAGGTTAACGCTGGTAAAACAGAACTCATTGACAATAAAGTAGTATTAATAGAACAACAAAAGACAAATATTAAAAATGAAATTGATCAAATTAACTCGCGTATTACAACCCTTAATGAAGCTCGTAAATCTCAAGAAGCTCGTCTTCCGGAAATGTCGCGCGCTGCAGCAAAGCCGGTCTATGAAGATATGGCAAGAGCTGCAGAGGAGATCAAAGGTTTAACAGCAAGAGTTCAGCAACTTCAAACAACTCAATTCGAAAAAGATAACGAACTCATTGCACTTAAGACAGATGGTAATTCAGTTCATGATATCGGTACGTTTAAGTTTGTGGCTGAATCTGTTGGTTTACCTCTTGATACAGTTGTAAAGATTTTTATTATCTGTATTGTAGCTGTTTTTGATCCTTTAGCTGTAGCCTTAGTATTAGCTTACAATATTGCTAGAGGTGGTTCAATGTTAAAAGAAACTAAAACAACAAAACAGCTTTTAGTCGATGAACCTATTTCAGCTCAACCTAAGACTAAGACAATTATAACAGAAGAGATTATTGAAGAGGTAGTTCCTGATTCCGGAAAGACTAGAAAGTATTCTTCAAAGGCCTAAATGCTTTTCGGTTAGGATAGTAAACTCATAACCTTTCTTCTTACACCATTGCTCGGCTGCCTGCCACTTTGCTCTATTCTTCACGTACTCGGCCTGACGTCTTAATAATGCTTTTGTATTTTTACCTGGTTTAGGAGGCTGGGTTTGAATAGAGGGTTTAATTTCTATAAGGTATTTTTTACATTCACCATTCTTTGTTTTAAGAGTTATATTAGAATCAACAAAGTAACGAGATACTTTTCCAGTAAGAGGGTTCTGATAAGGTACTATAATTGATTCTGATCCCCAACTTATTACAGCTGGGTTATAATCACACCACCTAAAATATTTTAATTCGTAAGATGAGCGATAAAGAATAGGTAGAGTACCTTGGTACTTTTCCGGATGATTAGGCTTAAAGATGCCTTGTTTAAACTTAGATGTTCTTTTACGATTCACTTTTAGCACTTCCAGCGTCTTCTTGCAGCACAACCTCTTGTGTCTTTACCTGCACAACCACCTGCTGGAATCCATGCTTTACTTCGAGCACAAAAGCTTTTTCTGCGCTTAGATGCTTTAGAACCTTTTTTAACCTTACCGGTAACAGGAGCTTTAAGATTAGAGCCAGTAGCGCGATTATATTTTGCTCTACCTTTAGCTGTTAATCCTCCACCACGGCTTACAGGTAATTTTTCACCACGTTTAATAGAAAGGCTAGGTGCTTTTTTTTCTTCTAAAATTTCTAATACTATATTGTTAAAATTCATATAACGTTATTTAATTAAATTTACAAAATTTGAAAAGTTATTGTCAATAATTAAACAATAATTGTAACCTGCTTCTATTACTCCTAACTTTTTATTATTTAAATTATTTTCTGTTTGTAATTTTGCTATATACTTACTTTTTATTTCAACAATTAAATTATATTTCGGTATATAGAAGTCGGGGTAGTAGTATCTTACTTTATTATCTTGAAAGTACTTGATACGTTTAGGGGAATAATTTATATCTTTTTCGTTTAATAAATTATTATTAAACACGAAATCTAAAAATTGAGGTTCATAACCTTTAAGTTTTATTATTTTATTAGATGGTAAAGTATAATTTTTAATTTTATGTAAGTTTTTAAAACGTTTACGTGCTATAGTTTCATTTTGATTGGTTAATATAACAGATTCAGTTTTAGATCTTCTAGGTATGTTATGTTTATCAAAAAATAAAGCAACTGTAGGAGCGCTACAATTATATAAATCCCCAATACTTTTAAGTGTTAAATTATCGTTGTAGTGCAATTTATAAACTTTTTCTTTATCTGATACTGGTATTGCGTTATTAGGTTTGCTTCTATAAGCGGGGCTATGAATATTGTTTTGTGTTAAAAATCTAGCTAAAGAAAGATCAGGTACATTAAAGGTATTAGCAATTTGTTTTATAGAAATGTTGCTATTGTATAATTGTATTATTTGTTCTTTAAAGGGAGCTAGTGTTTTTTGATAATTTAAAGAAAGTCTTAATGAGCTATATTTTTTAATGAGAGTTTTTATAGAAGTGACATCGACATTATATTCATCCGCTATAGCTTTTAAGGAAATATTATTTTTATATTTTTTAATAATATTATCTTTTTCTTTATATATAACAGATAGTTTAGGTTTTCTAATAAGAGTAGATTCAAAGCGGTCAAATGTCTGTATATTATTTGACGTAAGTATCCTTTTAATATGACTTTGAGACTTTTTAAATTTTTGAGAAACTTTTAAAATAGAGTTTGTCTCTCTATAATAATTTATAATTTCTTTTAAAATGTCTTGAGTGAAATATAATATATTTCTTTTACTTGTGAAAGGATTTATATACATGTATTTAAAAATGGCAAAACTATACTTGCAGCCGGTATTAAAGTTTTCATTATAGCTCCTATAAAAAACATAGCACCAGTGACATCTTCATAAGTGTTTTTTAATTCAGCTTCTAAAGCGTCTCTTTCAGCAATACCCTGAGACATAAAGTCTTGATAGTTGACCTGACCACCACCAAAGAGGTTTGTGCCACCAAATTTACCTCTTACGTTACCAACAGTTATTTTACTAAGTGCTAAAGAATATCTATAAATCCATCTTTCGTTAATGAGGTCCTTAACGGGTCTTTCTAAATAACAACCAACAACACCAAGATAGGTCTGTTCAGGAATAGGTTCAGGTATAATTCTAAGAACTTGATTTTTAGGATCAAATCTAAAGTGAGGTGTCATTGCTAAAACTTTTGTTCTTGTATCAATAAATCCTTTAAGTATCTCCCAACTTACAAGATCAAATCCAAAGTTACCAATCATATAACTAGAATAAATTTGCTGAGCCATAGCCTGCTCTAACGTAAAGAGTGTATTAATACCTGTAGTTTCACCGTATGTAAAAGAGAAACAATCAAGTACTCTTCTATAAGAGTTTAAATCATAATCGTAACCAGCTGATAGACCATTTGTAACTGTAGTCATTTCTGATGTTTGATTAATAAGAGTTGCTACATTTATTCCAACCCCTCTTATATATTTTGTAGAATCAAATACTAAAAACTCTTCTGTATACCCGGCATATTTGGTGAAGAACTCCATTGCCTGGGCAATACAGTCATAAATTTGCTCGTTAGCTATTTCAACATTAACCAAAGGTTCGCCCATTTGTCTACGGATTCTCTGGGCTAAAGCATCATAACTTGTAATAACAGAGTTAAAATTAGTAGAACCGGAAGTGTATCTTGGCAAAACGTTCATATTAGTTATTTAATTATATTTCTTTTAACCCTCCGTAGTAACCGTAAATAGCTGATTTATCTGAAGCATCTTGATCAACAATACATTTAGCGGCCTTGTCGTTTGATTGTTCGTAAGGCTGAACAAGTTCTTCGGGGTTAGCACCGCCTGCTTCTCTTCCATATTCTTCATCATCATTAAACTGAATATTAAGAGGTTCTGCTTTTGTACCAGGTTCGTATGAGTACTCCCAGCGCTTACACTTTATAACCCAAATATAATGACCCATAAGAGCATTAGCATTAAACTGTAAATTTTGATCATCTCGTTCGGTTATTTCATAAACCGGGGCACCTCTACCACCTGGTCTATCTCCGTACCCACCATACTCAGCTAACTCAATAAGGTCACCAGCTTTTGGTTCTCTATACCGACCAAAGAATTCTTGAAAAGAAGAAATATGCAATACACAAGTCATATCACAATCAGCCATAATACCAAACTTTGAAAGCATTATTGCATCGTTTGTAATATCAGTTAACATTACGATGGGCCCGGCTGATACAAAAGGGGTTGTTGGATCTTCTCCATAAAGGTAATAATGAGAAGAAAGAGTGTAGCCATGAGTGTAGTAAGTTACTTCAGCTCCATAATGCTCAATCTGTTCTTTCCAATAACCGGAGACTAAATTTCTCTCGTTATCGTTTATTGTTTTGTTTAGATAACGGACTTTTTCCATTTTAGATTGTTGTTAGTTTTTTAAAGCCTTTTTTTAAAGATTGTTTGTATTTCTTTTTAGTTGGATCTTCAGATAATTTTTTTAAATTTTCACCAAGAAATCTAGGCTTCTTTACCCATTTTTCTGTAAAGGGATGGTAAACGGCGGGGTATCTCTCCTGATCTAAATCTCTAATAGTAGGAATATAATGAATAGGATGCTGAGTACCGGTGGCAAGTTTTCCATTTAGTTCTTTAATTGTTTGGAGAATTCTCTCTTTAAGCATATCATCCAAATTTGTTTTATTAATCAAGACTAGAATGTTTATAGAACATTTTTCAGATGAATTTTCTTCTAATACGGGGCCAACAATAAAGTAATCCCAAACTCTTTTTCTAGCATATTCTTGTTCGGCAGAATTAATACGATCAATATCTTGAAGTATTTGAGTTTTTATACCAGGTTGTAATTTTGGATCTCCTCCACCAGGAAGGAAATACCAAACACGAGGATCTAAAGAATTAGGAGATACGGGGTCTGTATGATATGGGAGATAAGCTTTATCGAATTCCTCTTGAAACAATTTCTTCATATATTGTATTTAAGCTTTTCTCTATAAACAGAAACGGCCCCTTGCGGGGCCGTCTTTTTAATTTCTGTTAATACTTCTTACTTGAAGAATTCGCCTTTTTTAACTGTTGATTTAACAGTGTGACTTTTTGTATTTTGAAGAGATTTATCAAACGATTTAGCTGGCTTAAGCTCTGGATCTGATTCAACATTACCACCATGGGCTTTACCACCATGTGGCTTTACTGAACCAGCTTTGTTATTTTTGTTTTGAAGAACTTTACTCTTATCACCGAGTGGTTTTAATTCAGTAGCTTCACCCATTGGCTTTTCTTCTTCTGATTCAACTTCCTCTTCAGGTGTTTCTTCATCGCCAAATTCAGCTTCTACCTCTTCAGTTTCTCCTGAACCAGCTTCATCAGAAATTTTGTCAAGAATATTTTGAAGATGATCCATTACAGCTTTAAGATCAGAAACGAGATCAGATACTTCATCTTTTTCTCCCTCTAACTCATCAACCATATCTTCACTTGATGTTGGTACTTCAATCTCCATATCAACAACAGGCTCTTCACCCATCTCTTCGTTAATAGTTGCTTTGAAAAGCTTTTCAAATGAGCCTTCGAATGATTTTTTAGGTGCTTCCATAGAATCGTTTAGTTTTTTTGGTTCACCAGTAAGAACTTTTGTACCTTCAGCTTCTTCTGGGTTTTCTAAATCTTTTTTAGCTTTTTCAGCGCCACCGCCGGCAGTAAAGCCAACTTTATCACCTTTAGCAATTTGCTGCTTACCAGCTGGAACTACCACATTATCTTTCTCTTCATTGAGAAGAATTTGGGATGTATAAATTTCTTCGAGAGGATTTTTCTTCATATGTTATAATTATATTTATTCTTTTTGTGTTATTTTTTAGCTAGGTAGATTGTTTAAAGTATTTTTAAGAGTTGCTAAATCATTGGAAATAGTTGTTAGAGAAGTAAGATCTATATCTTTAAATACCTCGACTACAGCATTTAAAGCAGCAAAATTTTTATTTATTTGCTCTAAAGAATCTCCTATACATTGATTTTCGTTAATTTGGTTTATTTGAGCTGACATAAATTATATTGAAAGTTTATAAATATCGAAATTAAACAAAACACATTCTCCGGCAACTGAACTTGGAAAAGCTGCACAAATTGGAAAATTACTTGATCTATTAAATCTAAAAACTATAGAATATTTTGTAGATGTATCTGTAATATTAATACGACCATTAAGTACCGGTTTACTCAAATCTTGTTTTCTATCAAACCAATACGGTATACTATTAAGTATAACTGCACCATTATCATCAAGTAGTTGTATATCAGCTGATCCGCTTCCTCCCCAGTTTTGTGTAACAATATTTGGACCTTCAATATTTATTTCATATGTACCAGTATCTGGGAACTGTATAGTTCTATCAGCATTTTTCACCATACCGATAGTGTCTACATATGTACCAGGGGTTGCATCAAATTTTAATAATCTTGAATCTCTAAGAGAAGTTGTCGCTGCTAAAGGAAATAAATTTTGAGCTACTATATCTCGATCGGCTCCGTTAGAATTTGTTATCGTTCTTAAATTACTAATACTAGTATCTTCTCCTGATCTTTCGACGAGGCGAGCATATGGAACATCTAAAGTTGTGTTTGTCATATTACTACTTAATTGATAAAGCAGAGTTCTTAAAGCATTTATTTGATCTTGATTGTCACAAACACCTGTTCTAAGAGATTGATAATTAGAATTAATAGTATTTAAGGAATTACCAATGCATTCAGTAGGCAAAATTGTTGTAACTGTTGGACAAGACATATTATGTTATATATTTATGTTGTTGTTCTTGTTGGGCAAGATGAATCAAAAAAATCTATTAATGTTATAAAGTTTTCCCACAAATAACTTAAACTTCTATTTATAACCGTTGAAGTAACAATTTCATTTTGTCCAACTAAAATATCTTCTTTTAAGTATTTAGGTGGTTTATATTGTTTACAAATACCCTGATTGTTAGTAAACATCACTGTTGAACGGAATATTTCTATACAATCCCAAAGTCTTTGTAAAGATTTATTATAAACCCAGTTTTGTACATACTCTTCTGGGTGAATATAAAGATCTTCAAGTTTCCAGTAATAATCAGGTAGTTTTCCTTTTAGTGGAGATATTTTCATTAAATCAGAAAATTTTAAAATATTTTGATTTGAAGTTATTAATAAATTGCGGTATTCATCTTGATAAACTGATGTTATATTATTTACACATCTTTTTGATTTAATAATATAACCATTAAACGCTCCGTTTCTAAAAAATTTAATAACTTGGTTATTAGTACAAAGATATATAATCTCTCTATTGTAAGATGTATTAATACGAACTGCAGTACCAGATACATATGATTTATAATCATAACTATATAAATAAGTTCCTTGTGTAGTATATACACTTATTTGTTTACTTGTAAGAACATGAATATTATTTTGAGAATCTACACATAGGGATATAGGTACATCTGTTACAAATTCATCATTTTTTATAGTAATAAGCCATGTACCTGTGTTTGAAAAGCCTTTAATTGCTTTTAAACCAATATCTGTAACCCAAATATTATCAAGTTGGTCTACATGTATATCATTTGGAGATAAAAATCTTGATTTTGAATTTACTGAACCCACACCGCCCCATGAGGTGAATAATTCCCAGGTGTTATTAGTTATAGTGTAAATACCGACTTGTGTTAAATCTGCATCAAGAACAATAATTCTATTTTGAGAATCTATACATATATTTTTAATATTACTAAATGCAGTAACATCATCAAAAAGATTTTCAAAACTATAAAAAGTTGCTTCGTAATTAGAAGATAAAACTTTAACTTGTGTTTTTTGTGCTGCGTATATAATATTATTGCGAGAAACAACACTACAATAATTACATGAATTTAATGTTTGTGTTTGATAAAAAGGACTAGTATATAAACGGTTTAAATCACAGAAAGAAAGTGGGGTATAATATCTGTTTAGTTTAGGTATATTAACATTCCAGTGTCCTTCATCACAATTTGTTGGTGGGGATAACTCACACGGTTCATAACTCCATTTTTTAGCATACGCTTGATTACTTTTTGTTTTTTTCCAAGTAATATCAATATTAGAATTATCTTGTTTTCTTGCATACCACTGCCATAGTAAACAATATTTTTGTAAACAGTTTGGAGCAATTCTACTACCTATACAAGTTTGTTGCTTCCAGGTACCACAAGAAGCAAAACTACCTACATATCCTCCAGCGGATAGGGCATTATTCCAAGTAATATTTCGGTATGGGGGAATGTTGCAGTTAACATCCTGCCAAGTATGTATAGGGCATGAAGTAACAGTTTCTAGTGTAGTAGAAGTTGTTGTAATTAATGGCCCGAGCCACCCTATATAGTCTGAATATGTTCCGTTATACGGATTACCTAGACTTTCTAAATACTGTAAATTTTTATAAAACTTTTCAATACAAGAATTAAATACATCAGCTACTGCCCAATCATTAGGTGCAATTTGTATTTTATTTGAAAAAGGTAAACTAAAAGGAGAGGATGTTGAGTAGTAAGAATCAGGGTATACAGAGTCATATTCTGGAGTTACTACAACAACATCAGTTAATGTTAGTGTAATTGGTGTTGGTGTATAATTTATTATACCGGTCGCTTTAATTGTTTTAGGTCCTAAACTATTAAATGTTGTATAAAAGCTATTTGAAACCTTTGCTCCTGATAAAACTATTGTTGGGGTCCCGTCATTAAAAGTTATTGTCACAGAACATAAAGAATTTGTTCTAGTACTAATATTTTCAAACTTAACAGGTACACCTGTTAGAACATATTTATTTGGTGTATAAAACTTTAATTCTGATGGTGCTTTTGAAGTTATTTTATATGATAGATTGAGATTAGTAGTTTTGCTTCGCCAATCACTTGAACCACCATAAGAAGGAACATTTATTTTGCAGGTTATAAATTTAGTAGCGTTTAAATAAACTAATGTGTCATTATAATAAGAAACAGTTGAAGGGATAAAGCCGTCACCAGAAAGTCGCAAACTATATAAATACTCTGCAGGATTAAGAGCTGGAAGACTTATTTGAGTTGGTGCTTCCCATAAACTTGTATTGAGACTCCAAACAGTAGAGCTGAGTGTATAATAAGTAGGGTTATTAGTAAAATCAGATCCGTTGCTAACCTTAACAGATAAAGATGCTGTATACGTAACAGGTATACTATAGCCGAAATTACTTGTTGAAATATCGACAGGTAAATTTATAGTACTTGATATACCTGAATTAAAAGAATATTTAACACTCGGGTACGGATTAATAACAATAGAACTAAAATACTTACTTGTAGAAAGTTCATCTCCTTCTGGACTTACAGTGGAGTTAATATACGGGTAAAATGTTTTTTCTCCTGTAGTATCATCCCGATAAAAAAGAGGACTACCACTCGGAAACGTTGTATTACAGGCTTGTAATTGTATAGGTATTCTAGGGTAAGAACCTATAGTAGATGAAATACCGACAACAGAAGAAAAGTTTGTAAAGTCTGTAGAATCAACTACTCCAGTATATACATCTGTAAAATTACCGAACTTCCAAGCATATTTAGTTATAGGGCCAGCGACAGGTATGGTGCTGAGGTAAATATATTCTGTATGTCCTTCACCTATAAATCCTAGACCCGGTGAATTAGCTAAATTTGCAGGTGTTATAGCAGCTCGGGTAGAAGGTGTATTAAAATATTCTCCGGGGTAAGCTATAAAATCTGGAGCTGTTATAAAACTACTTACAAACTTAGCTGATAATGATCTTTCAAATATGTGTGGGGAATACCATTTCGAGAAGGATCCAATAGCGCTTAAAGCAGATAAAACAATATTAACACTTGAAATGCATGGTGTAGATCTTCTAAAACTGAAAGTAGATAATGTAGTATATTTTGTACTTTGTTCGTTTAAAGTAAAATATGTTTTATAAAAATTTTTAGTGAAACTTGAAGATAGATTAAAAGATGTTGAACTTAACGAAAAAATAGCACTATAAGGTGTTGCAGAAGTTAATCGAAAAAAATAATAATCAGATTCTGTATTTTCGTAATTTAAAAAAGCACTTAATGATACATAGGGAAAAGAATCATAATCAATACTATAAGTAGCAAAGGAAATTGATGATAAGGGTGTACCCGATAAAAATGTAGCATTAATACTTAAATTATATAGAGTATAATTTTCTATTAGATAGTTGTAGGTCGGAGCAGTAAATTTTGCAATAATAGTGCCAAAAGAAGATATAGGGGAAGTATCTACACCTGTGTAAGATAAACCAGAAAGATTGGTAATTGTTATCTCGGTGCCGGGATTATATAAAAATGACCATGAAATTAAACTTGAACCAGGCATTACTAACGTCGCAGGGGTAAAGGTAGTTCCTACTTTACTCATTAAAGTCGCAGTTAATGAACGTGTAAAAGGTTCATTATCGAAATCAATTGCGCTTATGGAAATACCGTGTTGCATTTATAATACTTAAACTATTAATCTACCCATTCTACTTTTAAAAGCTTAGAATAACCAGGTTGTATTTGAGAAATGACAGAACGAATTTGATTCTCAATACGAGTTCTAAGTGCTGTATCAGTGATTTTAAGACCTGATAATTTTATATTGTAAAATGGAGATTTTGAACCAGGCAACCTATGTTTAAAAAATCTTTCAATAGTTTCTACATACTCAAGAGGCGCTGTTGGTATATTCCATATAATATCACTTGCTGATATTTTAGAACGATAAGTAGCTTGAATATTTTTTGGCTCTAATCCGTAATCATATACTTTGATAGAATCAATATATCCATTCCAAATTAAAGATTTAGAATTTATTTCATTATTAAAATTTTCTATTTTACCACACGGGCAACCAACATAAAGATCATTCTTGTAACCGTAAAATAAATTATAGTTATCAGGTATTTTTTTGGTGCTTTGTAATGTGTTATTAATATATAATTTCATTTGATTATTTTTAAAGACACAAGTTATAAGATACCACGTGTTATCAACGAAATCATCGATTGGGGTAGATAAAGTAAAATATGACGGATTAAACCCTAATGTTGGTTGATCAGCTGCTATATTGAACTGTAATTGAAATTTATTATCATATAAAACGCTATTAAAAATTCTTTTCCATTCATAACCTGTATAGTCACCTTTACAGTTAAAGGATAAAAATTTTGAATTTTCTTCCTTTGTTAAGGGGTAATTTATATTCAAAAATTCAGGTAAAAATATAGAAGTTACAATATCTCCTTCTAAAGTTGTTTGATAAAGAGCTTGCTCCTTACTAAAAGTTATTAAACAATACCAAGCAAATGTATTATTTTCACGATTGTATTGATGTAAAAATGTTATATTTTTTGTATCCGGGTAAACAGAATCTATACCTACTTTAAAGTTATTTACAACAGTTTTAGTTAAAGGGGAATACTGATAAATATCATTTGCATCTGCTAAAACCCAAATAAGATTATTAGGATCAATAGCTATATTAGTTGCGCTAATTCCTGGAAATTCTACAGCTACATTATTGCAATACAGTTTTCGATTTGTTTTTATAACCCATTTATTGTTTAAATTATCAAATTTTGCATCAAAACAATTTTGTTCTCTTACTAAATTACCTAATGTATTAAAGGCTAAAACTTCGTTCTGTACATATGGTTGGGTTGTTAAAGATTGTGTTAAAATTAAATCTTGATTAAAAATATAAGTTCCTGAAGTAGTTACTACATGAGTATTATTAGATCCGTCTATTATTGCTGTTTTTGGAGTTCCAGGTATTGTGTAAAACGTTCCATTTGCTAATTTTGATTGTGCTAACACATCCCCTAAATGACTATACTTATAAATTTTTTGAGAGGTTAAATCTACAACAATTGTTTCAAAATTTGAATTAAGCCCTGTAAAAATTGGTTTTGCTCGTTCTTGAGCTGTTATTTGTATGTTTTTTTCAGTATAAACTTTAATTTCTGGATTCAAATAAAATAAATGACCGTATGTTGTTTCAGGTACAGTGAAGTATGGATAAGATTTTAAATTATTATAAAACACTCCGTAACCACCACGATTTAAATTACTAGCTAAATATGTTGCTGGAGCAGTTTGCCAATTTTTATTGTGTATCCAAAATTGTAATGAAAATTCATTTAAGAGGTTATATGAATCATTATATGTTATATGGCAATTTATAAAGGAATTATTATCGAAGTTTAAAATATTCCTTTCAACAAATCCCGGATCTGAATAATTTTTTGTCCATTCAGATTCAAAATTATCAATAGTAATTGTATTTTGATAAATAGAATTATCTGTAAACTGTGCAGACCAATCATCAACGTTTAATCTAATTCTATTTCCTGAAACACCATTAAAAGTAGTAACTAAATCTTGATTAGTTTTTTCGCCTTGATGAAAATATTGATACCAAACTCCTGGTTCAAGTAACATTTGAGAAGGTACATCATAGATTATTGGATCGTGTTTAATATATATATTCGGATCATAGGATAGGGCGTTATTTATAGACATATGTCCGGGGTCATAGTAACGATCTAACCAACGAGGTTGTTGATCTGGTTCAGCGTAAAGCCAGGAACAAAGCCATGTACCATTTTTTAACTGAGTAGTATTTCCCCAAGGTGTATTTTTACCGTAACCCGATTGCTTTTTAAAAATTCTATCAGCCATAGCAGGAATTGGACCAGGTGTAGCTCCATTAGCTATAAGTGTTGAATCTGTAAGTTTTTGTGGCTGTGAAAAAAAAGGTACATGAAAGTATGTTGTTTTATTTCTTTTTAACGTTGTTTCAAAAGCACTACTTTCATAACCTAAATGGATTTTATCATGACCTTCAGCTTGATTAGATCCGGTAAAAATTTTATAATAGTTGCGTTGTAGTAAATTTGTTGCCATATTATTCGGGTAAATTATTTACTGGAGTAGGTGCACCAAAAGGTGTAACACATGTTTTAAGATTAGCTATATTAATATGTGCTTGGCCAGTTTTTATTGCTTCTTCAACAGGAAAATCTATAAAATAATTAGTTGGAGCTAAAAATTCTTTATTAATAGCGAGTGTTTTATTTTCTTGTTCTTGTAATAAAGAATTATAATACGTAAGCCACTTATTTTCAGGTTTAAAATTAATTTCTAAGGTATTTTTTGTTACTGGTATACATTTAAAAACATAGTCATTAACTATTGTATTGTTTAAATTAATTCCTGTAGCTCTTAATATATTATCGTTATTAAATGCAAGATAGCGGTACCCTTGAGAGGTTCTTGTTTTAAACGTTATAGTATTATTTTGGAAAACACATTCAAATCTTTGTCGGTAAGTTTCTGAGCCAACTAAAGAATATTTACTTAAAGTTACAAGATAAGGATAGGAAGGAGATACTTGTAAATATTCACCATTCACTAAAATTTCAATATTATTTGTTCCAGTAACTGGTAGTAAATAAAAATGAGACCCTGTTAAGGAAAGATTTATAGTTTTTGTACTACTATTATACACAGCATAATAGGTATTAGTGTTACGTGGTTGCAATAAAATTGTTCCGGGTAGTTTACCGTAAATATACTTTGTTGGTAAAGGGAAAATATTTTGTAGTGGTATAGCAGATGTTAAAACAAAAACAGAATCTCTATTAATAGTAGTATCTTGATAGTTAACTAGTGAGTTGTATTTATATAAAGTATATCCGTCAGTATAAGAAACTTTTGTGTTTTTAAACTCTTCGTCTCTATAATACTGATATTTTAATTCTACTGGTTGTAAAGTAGAAAGAGATTTGTAGGTAATACTAGCCATTACTAGTATTATTTATAGTTTAAAATTGGTTCTATAAACAATATTATTAACAACCTTGTACTGTATATATTTGATATGTTGTTCCATTATTTCCTGAATAAAGTACAGGTAAATTATAACTATCTTGTAAACTGTTACTAGGACGGGTAGGTATTGTTGGAAAAATATTATTTTGCGAGCTAGATGTATTTGTTACAAATGAACATGTATTATTACATTGAATACTATATAAAACTCCGCTAGAATTGTTTTTACTCTTTAAAAATTTTATTTCATTTGCTGAAAGAGTTGGAAGATATATAGGACCAATTGTAGTAGAACAGGAACTATAAGATCCTGTATTTCCACTATAAGCAGTAATTGACGGATAAAAAACGGGGTATATGTTTATATCTCTACTATATGTATGTACAATATCAAAATTACGCGGACAAAGCGGGTCGTCGACATACGATCGAGTATTAACAAGTTCTGGATCTGTTGAATTACTACCTTGACGCACAACAGTTTTTATAGGTGTACCGTCACCGAGGTCCCAATCAATTCTATCTATAGGGAAAGATCCGGTTTTTGTTGCGAGTGGCGATAACCTAACAGTGAGATCATATATACCTGTATAAGGACGAGTTTCACAATGCAGTTGTGCTGTTGGTAGAATTTCTTTAACTTCAACAATATATTGTTTTGTTGAAGTTTGAGTATTAGTAGAAGTAGAAAGAGTTGTATTAAAATTACATAGATACTCGCTTGGTTCATAGAACCATCTTTTTTGAAATACATTATTAGTTTTTGCTTGTTCCCAAGTAACTCTATTAGCGAGATTACTACAAGCAAGTTTTTCCCATATCCAATATTTACAATATTTTTGTAAACACCTATCGAGTGGTGTTATAATAGCTTGAATGGTACTTACTGTAATAGTTTGAGTTTGAGTCAAAGAAACAGAGTATTTACCCGGCATTATAAATATATGTTCAATAGGGGTAGTACAAGACAGTGATACTAGATTTCCGCTATCATTATAATAATCTCCAAAATTCCAATTATAATTTATATCATTATCAATAGAATTTGTTGGGGGGTTATTAGCAGTTGAGTTATTGTCAAAAACAACTTTTAAGCCTGGAGCGTAACCTGAAATGTAAGAAGTTGTTGCATTTGCTTTAATCCAAGTTTGACCAGAAGTAGCATATAAAGTTTCATCAATTGCATCCGGTATGCTAGTTTGTAGAATGTATATAGGTACGTTTACCGGTAAAGTATCGTAAAATGCAAGTCTACGTCTTGCAACATCATGTACATAAGAAGAAGTTGGCTGAAACACCCCACCAACATTTACTATAAAATCAGAATTTTGTGTTATTTTATAGTTGGGATCTCCTGCTAAAGATAAAAATGCTGTAGGAGATGTTAATTCGTAATTCCAATTTGCTGGTGCATTAAGTTTAGGTAAATATGTCACTAATAATATAGTATTATCAGGTACTGGAGAACTAAAATTAACAGTTTGATTGGAGGTATTTATAGTATATGATTCTGTAGATTGTAATATACCATCAATAGAAACAATATAATATTTTGAATCAGCTGAAAGGGAAGTAGTGCCAGGTAAATAAAAAGATCTTGTTTGAAAAGGGGCTGAAGAAACCCATGTTTTAAGAGAACTAATATATTCACTTGGTAAGAAAGGATTGAATAACTGTACAACATTAATTTGTATATTTTGAGCTGATACACTATTTGTTATTAAAAACTGAAGTGTTTTATTAGTAGCATTTATTGTGTAGGTGTTTGGGGGCTGTATTACACCGCCTACACTAACAATATAGTTATTTTCATTATCAGATAAAGGTATTGTGCTTGCTAATTTATAAGTATTAGTTGATAGTAGAGTTGTATTAGTATTTAAAAGTGTGGTAAGAAAAGCTTTTTCAAAGGCAAAAGTAGATAATGGTGTACCAGAATCCCAAGTGTAATTACTAGGTACTGTTAAACCTGAAATAATTGAAAAGTTTGTTGTCATATTGCGTTAACTGTTAAAGTATAATATGTTGGGCCTACATTATTATTTACGATAAAAGATAAAGAATATACCCCTGTGGTAGGTATTTGACCGGTAACTAGACCAGTTCTTGATAGATTAGCCCAAACCGGAAATGATAATTTTGTATAAGTAGCTGACCCGTTTTCAGCTATTAACTGCACGCTGAGAGGGGTTGAATATTTTTGTGTAACTAATAACGGTTGTGTAATAACAGGTGGTAGTGTTTGGCTTGTTTTACTTCGTGGGTTATAAACTGTTATATTTTTTATTTCTAAAACTGAGTAATCATTAATAAAAATTTCTATAATAGTGTCTTGTTTATTTTGATTTTGTGCTTGTAAGGTTAATAAAAATTCCTTTTTAAGATTATTGTAGGTTAATAAAACAGTATTAATAGTCTGTAAGTTTAAAGAAGAAAGGGTATTTAAAGTTGTAATATCAGCTTGTTTAAATGGGAAAATTTTAGTAAGCTTTATAGAGTTTAAATCGTATAGGTATAATTCAGGATATATTATTTTATTAAACATACCACAGGTGCCTTGAACTATCTGTTTGCGATTTGGGAAAAACCACGGTTCGCTTATTTTTGCAAATAAAGACTCATCAACTGTATCAGGTATACTAGTTTGCGTAATAATAATTGGTACATTAGTGGGTAAAGTGTCGTTAAAAACTAGACGGCGTCTTGCGACATCATGAGTATAAGAAATTGTAGGTTGAAACACTCCACCGATGTTTACAAAAAAGTTAGAGTCTAAACTCGCTTTATAAGCAATATCTCCGGTTAGTGGTAATAGTTTTGTAGATGTTTTTAATTCATATGTCCAACTAGCAGGTGTATTAAGTTTAGGTAAAAAGATTATCTGTATAATTGTATTTTCAATTACAGGGGAACTAAAGTTTATTGTCCTATTAGAAGTGTTTATTGAATATGTGTAAGGAGATTGTAAAACACCGTCTATAGAAACAAAATAATATTTTGAGCTTGTAGAAAGATCGTTAGTTCCTGGTAAATTGAAAGATGTAGTTTGAAGAGGGGATGTTAATATCCAGGTAGTAATTGTATTAATATATTCTTCAGGTAAAAACGGATTAAAAAGTTGTACAACATTTACCCGGGCACTTGGATGAGGTGTAATATTTGGATCTAAGAATCGTATTGTACGATTTTCTGTATCAATTACAAAACTACTTGGTGGTTGTATTACACCGCCTACACTAACAATATAGTTATTTTTGTTATTTGATAAAAAGTATGTACCACTGAGATTATAACTATTATTTGATAATAGTGGTGTTGTAATATCAAATGTTGTAACAAAAAAAGCTTTTTGAGATAAAGCAGTATTTATATTACTTTCATTCAAATTAGTTGTTACAGGTAGTGCTAAAGAAATTACACGAGCGTCATCAATTAAACTAAAAATATAATCATTTTCATATTCATATATTAAACGTTCAAAAATGATATTATTTTTTGTTTGTATATACAAAGTATCATAAAAAACATCTAGTCGATAAACACCGCTACCCGTTAATTCATCATATAATAATGTGTTTTTGTAGGTGTCAAATACTCCAGATAAAGCTTTAGAGGCTGGTAAAACAGCTTGAGAATTTTTACGAACCCAAATTTCTCCTGATGTATTTTTACGATTTCCTGGCTGTACACCGGTTAAGTTTTTATACACACCATACTGATTACCAAATATATCTGTTGCCCAATCATCAAGCTGTAACCCAAAACGTTTTAAAATTTGATCATCAGCCCACTTATCAACATTAACCTCCCCGGTAAATGAAACAGGGTAATTTTGTACATCTTTCCAATCTGTGTCAGTAGGTCCAGTCCAGGGTGTTTGTAAAGAGCTTGGTGTTATTAAACCATATCTGTAACGAGGGTTAGATTCATAACGAGTTTGATAAGGTATAAATTTTTGATATTTTTTAAAGATGTTTTTATTAACTGTACCAGCGATTGTACCCGCAATTACCGGTTCTTTTACCCAAGTATTATTATCATATAAAAGCTCAAAAGGTGTTTGTTGATCTTCTTTAGTTAAACCTCTACCAGCAATATAACTATTATAATTTTCATAAATGCCTGTTAGAGCAGATGAAGTTATAGTATTATTAATTGTGTAATTCTTATTAATGTATTGTGTGGCCCCTAAATTTTGTGGCACAAAGAACCCACCAAAATTTACTACACTAGATAAACTTTGTACTGTAGGTAAAATAGCAACATTTGGGTAATACCGAGAAGGGAAATTAGCCCAAGGTTGTTTTATATTAGTAATTTTATCTCCTGTAATTGTAGTAGTAACAGTATTTGATATAATAGGTGTTGCAGATATTGACCAAGTAAACGGTGAGATTGCGTTATAATAAACTTCAACGGGGTTATTATTAATGTAGTTTTCAAGTTGTAAAGAAGAGCTTGATAATGTAGCTTCTACAATAAGTTCTAGTGGATTATTATCTAAAATAACATTTAAGTTAGAAACAGAGGTAGTAGTGAATTTAAGAGTAGACCAAATATTTTTATCAACTGTAACTCTTTGTTTTAATGGTTGGGACCAAACCATATTAGAATCTGTTGTACGCTCATATTCAACATAATTTCCTGTATCTAATGTTAAATTAGAAATTTCAGGTTGAGAAATAATATTATAACCGTCTATAAGACGTAAATAATTACCCCAAGAATTTATACCTTTATAACCAGTATATTCATTTTTAGTGTTTGCAGTAGTTGCCCAAAAAGGTTTAGCTCCATAATTTCCTAAAACTGTATTTGATGTATAGCTTGAAGTATTATAATCCCACCCATAAAGTGGTGTATTAAGTACAAAACCAGGTGCAGGTGTTAAGAACGCTGTTGTAGGATAAACAATAGTTGTACCAGATATTGCTGTTACAGCAGGTATGTTATTAAATGTATAAAGCGCGGTATTAGCGTAATAAAAAGATGATGTGTTAGGGAAAATAGTTGCAGGGGGTATTGATGCAGCAGACATTACAACTACTGCAAAAGTATATATTCCGGTTAGTATTGGAGTTATTGCTAAAGATTGAGATTTATAAGTATAAGAATTTCCAAGCGGGTCAGTTACAGTCCAAGAAATGACTTTAACAAAATTATTATAAAGGGTATTAACAGCTGGATACTGAGAGTTACTTTGTCCAATAACTGTACTATTAGGTTGTGGGTAATTTAATATAAATGATTGTGTTGGAGTATTAGGGTCGCTGTAGCCGTCGGGTACCGTTAAATAATCATAGTTAGTCCATATTGATCCTTTATTTTGATTTATTATTTGTGTTTGTAATGCTGAATTAGCTTTTGTAAAAGTAGGTCCTAAAATATGGGAGTAAATTAAATTTTCTCCTGAATATAATGTCATAGGCGAAGGAAGATTAGTACTAACCCAATTTCCGCTATTATTTTTAACTGCTTGTATCCATTTAAAATTGTTTGAGTTAAAATTATTATAAGAGTAACGCACACAATAATCAGGAAATGAATTAGTTTGAGCATTTTGATCTCTTATATTTTGTCTAAAGTAAAAATATGATTTACCTGTTTTTAATATTAGACCTGAGGCTCCATTACCGGTTTTCCAGGTACCGTCCCCAAAACCTATCTTACTATTTGTTTTAAACCATGCAAATTTATTAGTCTGTATTAGTCGAGAAAAATCTGTGCTATTAGTAAACGGATCTTCAACTATGTAATCACAGTATGCTGCATTATCGGTATATGTATCTCCTGGATGACCGAAAGGTGTAAATAAAACGCTGCGACAGGTACATAAACTATGATCCTTATAAGTTGTATTTGAAGTTGTTATAAACTTACAGTCTAAAGCGTGATTTAACGATAGAAAAACATTATTAATATTTGTATCATTTTGACCCTGCCAAATAAAACGGGTAAAGTTACCTGGGGTAAATACACTATTAAGACCGGGCTGCAGTGGCATTGTGATTCGTAGTTCAGGATAATATTTTGTTGCACTGGATAGCCAGGCTCCCTCAGTAGCATATGATCGGTTAAGTTGATAGTTTCCAACTTTTAAGAATAAATCAGCACTAGATAATGCATCTGATGCAACAGCATTATTAGACTTAATACTCGAAAGAGGTGTGGGAAGACAGGCTTGAGCCGCATCTTCAGGTATTAACGGAAAAGAACGACTTGTATCTATAGAGCCATATGGCCAAACAATGGTAGTATCAGAATTTGGCGCTATAGATATATCAGTTTGTGTAAATTTATACAGCCAGGCTTCAGACGTATCTCCAGTATAGGAAGAGTCTGTATATAGTGGTGGTACAGGCCAAATTCGTATTTTATCAGCTAATTGATATTGAATACTAGGATAAGCTTTATTATCTATTAAAGTTGTAGAATTTATATTAATAGATTCGTGAGATGTTAAAGTAATGACTGATGACCAATATATATTTTCTACAGCTTTTTTAGCATCTTTTGGTAAGTAGAAAAAACGTGAATTTGTTGTTAGGTCATAACCCGTCCAATCTAAATCTCCTCCTGAAAGACCAAAACCAGGAAAAGGAAAACGAAACTTTGTTGTTTTTTTAGCATTTAAAGTTGCTTTCATGGTTTGATTAGATTCATCATACGGGACATATCTAAGCCAAGCACCTTGTATATCTTTAGCTGTTTTAACAAAAATAGTATCAGCTGTTTCTAATGTTTCTCCTCCTGTACCTAAATTTTCAATACCTGCAGCACTTAATGCTATAGGTTCGTACCGTGGTAAATCGGTAACGTTGTTTTGATATGGACTATTTGGCCAATAAAAATAGTTATTACCAGTTTCTATAGAAATGTTATAAAAATCTTGTTGTGTACTAGTTTTATAAAATAGAGAAGTAAATTTATCATTATTTAAATATTTGTTTGTTATTTCTTCAGAGGTTTTTATAGAATCAATAATTTGATTTCCGGATAATTCAAATATTCCGGTTTTATAAACCCATTCAGTAGAAGTTAATGATAATCCTAAACTAGTAAAATAATCTTCTAATGTTGAAAAATTAATATCATAATATGCAGAAACCGGTAAAGTTGGAGAATGATCTAAATATTGAAAGGTATCATATAATTCTTCTATTTCAATATTAATAGATTCTTGTATAGCACTTAAGTCTGGTACTGATTTCCAAACAGAGGCTGGTAAAGTTATATAAGTGTTTGGTTTTTTTGTATAATTTGATAACAAAAAATCTTGTAGTTCAAGATTAATACCAGAATCAGTACCTACTAAATTATATTTTATTTTTGACTGTTTTACATGTTCACGAAGATTTAAATAATAAAGAGCTATATCTTTTAACTTTTTTGCAAAATATGGTATTGCTAAAAGTAATTCTTTTTCATTTTGTAAGTTAATACCGTTATACCATGATTGTATTTCTTCTTCGTTAAAAAATAATTGTAGTTGCTGTAATAAATTTAAATAGTTTAATTTTATTTGAGTTTTTTTATCAATTGTATTTGTTGCTTTATTTTTATACCAATTTGTTAAATATTGATTATACAGACTATACTCTTGACCAGGTATAATACCTTTATGAGTACTAGACCAATCACTAAACGAAAAAGGGTAGTCAATATCCTGTATTCCGGTTGTTATGCGAGTGGGTTGCGCATAGCGTTGTAATTGCTGTTGATTGCCAATATTCACTTAAATTATTTAAGAAACAAATTTTTCGTTAACAAGTAATTAAATGTTAATTCGAGTATGCCGTTATCCCCATACCATTCCTCAAAACTTGAATTTGTCGGGTTTAAGGTAGTAAACTCAGAATCCCAATCTATAATATTTTCAATGTAGTTATTAGCATAATAAGGTTTAAAGGTAAAAAATTGGTAGTTATTTGTAATAGGTTGAGCAAAATTATAACCTTGAAGTTCAGAAAGCGGGTAAACAAATGTATTGTTTTGTATCTGTATAGTTAAAAGATTATATGTATTATCAAGTTTTGATCTTAAAATAATTTGTTTTCCTGCAGTTAAATATGTAGTATATGGGTTAAGCTCTTCACCTAAAGATCTATTTAAAACAGGTTTAACATCTTGTGTACCAAAAAGTTTATTTTTAGAAATAGAACCTATATCAAGCATTCTTTTAATTTCAGCAGGTATTTCTGTTATATAATTTGCCGCGAAAACATTTGTTTCATTAGCAAGAGATATTAATTGTTCAATATTACATGTATCAATATCAGCGTGATTGTATAAAAAGTTTGCTATTTTTTCATAAACATTTTGACCTAAATCTTCACTAGTACTTGATTCGGCATTACCAACAGTAGCAGGAATAAATTTGTCCCACAAAAATGTATTACTTTTGAGTATTTCGGGTAACGCTAAAGATTTTAAGTATTCAGCATTATTAAAAGATTCATTCACCCGTCGAATATTATTTTTATTTTCAAAGTTTATTATACTGAACGGTGTTGCTTTTCCTGTAATAATATCTGGTTCTTGATTTGAAAAAATATATTTTTGATACCATTTTATTCCAGTCCAGTCCCCACTAGCTTGAGCAGAACGATATTGATATATAGGGTTACTTTCAGTAATAGTTGCTCCGGTGTTTAAATCAACATAATACCCAAATACACTATTAGGGCGTACAACAAAGGAGTAAATATCTGAATTAGTAAAATTAGGGGTTGAGTTAATTATAGTATTAATAGTATTTGTGTACGAGTTTATAAACCATACTCGATTAAACCCATCAATACCGAGTCCGCCTATTTCTTCATCATTTTTAAAAACATCAGGAGATGTGCTTAAGGTTGCTACACTAGATACTGAAGTAGCCTGACTATTATTAATTGTCCATAAACGAAGAGTATCTGTATTTAAATTATAATACCCTAACCCGTTTATACTATGGGTAAACCATAAGTTGTTATAGTTATCAATAGCAAGATAGCTCGGACGAGGTATACCTGTTATAGATTTTATTAATGTATAATTATCATTATCATATAATTGTATATTTCCAGTTGCTGATAAAACGTTTGTTATATTTGCAACCCAAATATTATTATCTAAAGTTATTGCTAAACTTACTGGCACAGAATAATTTTTAAGATTAATTTGTTTTAAAATATTGCCGCTTGAATCGTATTTTAACAAACAAGAACATAAAGGATGTGCATAAGTTACCCAACAGTTATTATTTCTATCCGTTTCAGCTGTAGAGGGTTTTAATAAAAAGTCACTATTAAACTCTTCGCTACCTGGTGTAGGTAAGCCAGGTATTTTAATAACATTAAAATTAGAATCAAATTTAACAATAAAAAGATTATTAAAAAATGTAATCCAAAAATTATAATTTTCATCCATAGTAACTGATGAAGGTGTAAAATAACCTACGCTTTCTATTTCATCAGGTATGCTAGTTTGTGTAATAATAATTGGTACATTAGTGGGTAAAGTGTCGTTAAAAACTAGACGACTGTTTATAATGTCGTGGGTATAAGAAATTGTAGGTTGAAACACTCCACCGATGTTTACAAAAAAACTAGAATCTTGAGTTGCCTTATAAGCAATATCCCCTGTTAGTGGTAAAAAGTTGGTTGAGGTGTTTAATTTGTACGTCCAACTGGCAGGTATATCAAGCTTTGGTAAAAAAGTAGCTTGTATAGTTGTATTTTCAGGTATTGGAAAGTTAAAATTTATTGTTCTATTTGTAATATTTAAAGTGTAAGTAAATGAAGACTGTAAAACGCCATCTATAGAAACAAAATAATATTTTGAGTTAGTTAAAAGAGATGTAGTTCCCGGTAAATAAAAAGACGTAGTTTGAAGAGGTGATGATGATACCCAGGTAGTGATTGTATTAATATACTCTTCTGGTAAAAGCGGATTAAAAAGTTGTACAACGTTTATGCGTGCATTAGAATTCGGTGTAATATTTGGTACTAAAAATTGTATTGTTCTAGTTATAGAATTTATATGATAGCTATTTTGAGGCTGTATTACACCATCTACACTAACAATAAAGTTGTTTTCATTATCAGATAAAGGTATAATACTACTACTGAGATTATAACTGTTAGTAGACAACAACGGTGTAGTAATATTAAATGTATTAACAAAAAAAGCTTTTTGTGTTTCGAGACTAGATAAATTAAAAGTTTTTAACAAAACCCCGTTAGATGAAAATTTATAAATACGTTCTAATTCTGCATCACAAGCTATTACACTATAATCTCTTGGATCTATAGCCATGCTATAAATTCCAGAAAACCCTGACATATTGTAATTAAAAGTGTCATTACTGTTTTTTGTAGGTACAGGGTATTGTTTAACATCTCCATATGCTAAAATGTTTAAAGCTTTATAGGCATTTATTTCCGGACAAGAATTAATAATTGGGGCTAAACTTATTTTATTAAGAGCGCCTCTTTCTGGGTTAGAAACAAAAACAAAAGGATTGGGGAGATAATTATTTAACCGTTCTTGAAATACTGTAGGTTGAGGTATATTAGCGCTAACTTGTAAAACAGTATTTGTTGCGGTTTGAGAAGGAGTAAGAGTAGTAAATATATAACCCCCGGTACGAAAATTGTTTTGATCAGTTGTTTGAAAATAAAGCGGGGCTTCATCTAATGTGTATTGAGACTTTGTTAATTTAGTTAATGTAGCACTAATAGGGTAATTAGAGCCAATTAAATTTGTTGGTGGGTACGTAAAAACAATATCTGACAATTCGTTTTCTGCACCGTTAAGGTTATTAATTCGATTGTAATGGGTAGTTATTAAAAAGGGTATTTTGCTATCTTTCCAATATTGAGAATACATATTTTTAAGATAGTTACTAGTAACTTTAAGTTGATTGGGGTATACATTATTAACATACCAAACTGCAGCTCCCTTAACGTTTTTATTATTAGTATATGTCGGATAAGGATAAACACTAGATTCTAACGGATAAGGAAATGCTGATGTTTGTAAAGTGCAGGTTAATAAAAGAGGACAACTCTGACCATAATATCCGGGTGATTTTGAATCAATAAAGTAAAATTCTAACTCTGCTGAAAGAGCGACTACCCGTTTATTTTTATAAATGGGGATACCTTTTGCAGAAAGACTTGTTATAACATTATCTTTAGTATCAGTAAAACGCCATGTTGGGTTTAAAAAAGACCATCTTTTTGGTACATACTGATAAGGTATAGATTGAGAATTTATACAAAATAAATCTACTACAATAGGGGCTGGCGCTATAGAGGATAAAAGATTAACTTGAGATGTTAATACATTAATTTTAAAAGGTTTGTCTGTTTTCTTTCCAGGGTTAGGGTATTCATCTGGTATTTGAGTAAATAAAATATAATCTCTAAACAAAAGATTAGCTGTTATTTGTTTTTGAAAAGTATCTGTTTCACCGAGTATATTAGCGGAAGTTATTTTTATTGTGTAGGTGCCTGGATACTGATAAACATGAGTTGGTTGCTGTATATTATAAACGTAGTTAGAATTATCACCAAAATCCCAAACAGTGTATTTAACCCTTGCAGTTGATGTAGTTGTATTTACAAAAGTAAAATCAGTACTAAGAACATCACCTACACTCGGGGTTACAGTAAAACTTACATCAATCATAATTAATACTCAATAGTTTCAAAATTTATTGTCTGAGATGCAATTGTAATTTTTTGTGCTAAGTTATTAATATTTTCAAAATATAAATACTCAAAATTACGAAGAGAAACATTATTAGTAATAAATTGTTGATCGGCAAGTGGGTATATTGGATTTTTAATTAAAAATGATAAACCTTCTACTTTAGTATTACTATCATATAAATTAACAGTGTAAAACGTTTCAACACCGTCAACTTCTAAAATTTGTTGTGTTAAATTTTTAACATCAAATACTTGACCTAATTTAATACTGTCTCTTGAAAAATAAGTTGTAAATACGTTAACTATACCGTTTATTATTGATTGATCACTACGACGAGAGTTAGGTTTTTTAACTATTTCAAGACCGTAATTACTTTCTTCAAATTCGAGTTCTGAACTATCTATTAATTTTGATAAACTAAAATCAACAGCTTTATAAACAGGATCTACAAAAACGGTTTCTGTAGTAGCCATTTTACTGTTTAAAACAGAAGAATGAATTAATTCTTTTTGAGCAGGTACTAAATAATTTAAATTTTCAAAATTACTAGAACGTGGTACAACAATTAAATAAATGTTATTAAAATTACAAGAGTCAGCATATAAAACTTGATTTAAAAGGGCTCGTTCGGTTTTTTGAGGGTCTTGTATACCGATATCATAAAAATATTTTAAATAACTTGAAACATAATCCCAGTTATTCATAGCTTTAACTTCGGTTATAAGGTTAGCAAAATTTGTAGTTATAAATGTTTCATAATCTCTTGTTGTTACTAATCTATATTGTGTTTTATAATTAGATGGCGCTGCTTGACGGATTTCTTCTGTTGTCTCTATTTCTTTAACAGGTGTGGAACTACTTTCATTATCAAATAGTAAGTAACTTGTTTCATTAGAATTTATTAAACGATATTGATCGTATAATATATCAGTTAAAATTGTATTAAATTGTGGAGTATTATAAAGAACAAAAAATGTTCGATTAAAACTTAATGCACGGGCACCAATTTCCCCTTTTGTTCCAGATGATTGAAGGTAATAAATTGCTACAATATCCCCGGGTTCAAGTTTTTTTCCGTTTATATTATTACCAAATTTAATTTCGTATCGTTTATTACCATTAAGTCTAATTTCGTATTTTTTAGCGATACTACTTTCTAAATACAAACTAGAGGTTTTACTATATTGTTCCCAAACCCCGGTTGATTTTGGTTTAACATAAACATCTATATTAAAGTGATCAACGTTTTCATTTTTTGTGTTTAAAATTAAAAGTTCATTATTGTCTCCAATAGCTGTGTAAAGAGGATATTCTTCATACTTGCCTTGGAATAATAATTTTTGTCGAGAAATTTCATCTAAACTTTCTATTCCGCCAACGTTAAATTTATTAAAAGTAATTTCTTCGTTAAAAGAAAAAGGTATATTGTTTATAACAATATAAGAGTAACGTGGTATTGTATAGATACCATTAGAAAAAGTTGTAGCAGAACATTTAAAACTTAACGTAGATGTTTGATAACCAATAGGAGAATAATCAACAAGTTTTACAATACGGTTCATATTTTCATAAAGCTGTGCTTCTGAAAACATAGATTCTGTTGAGGTTTTATTTAGGTAATATATTAAAGTATGATATGAATAAGCTATAATATCAATAATAGATGCTAAATTCGAGCCAATAAAATTTTGATCGGTAAAAACGTTTTGTTCGTTAAGACGGTCAATTATTAATTGACGCAAAGACATAGCGTCAAAAGCTATATACCCATCTTTAGGTATAGAAAAATTATCTGTATTATTAGTTGTTGACATATTATGTTGTTACGGGTTGATTTCTACTTGTTGGAACAAATATAAAAGATTGTTTTTTAATATCAAAAATAGTTGGTATTTCGGTTGTTAGTTTCAATATTGGTATTTCAATAATTATTGTAATATTATAATAACTATCGTCTGGTATTGCAGTTACATTTACTTTTAGAATTTGAACACGAGGTTCATATAATTGAATCTTTTGATAAATTGCATTACCAATAAGATTAGCATTATCAAGTGTTATTGGTTGAAACAAAAATTGATAAAGGTCTAAACCATATTGTGGAAATAAAAATCTTTGACCGGGTAAAGTGTTGAATAAATTTTGTAAAGAGTTTTTTATAGCAGCTAAATCAAACGAAGCTTTAATATCTGATCCATTAATTGATTTAGAAAAACCTGCAGAAACAATTGCATTTTCTTTTATATCTAATGAAAGATCTTTATAAATATACTTTTGTTCGGTATAGGTTTTAGATAAACGTTCAAAGTTTTTTAACTGTATGGCCATTTTACACTATTATTTAGTACAAGAATTGCATAAATAATATCAGAATTACTATGGAAACTAAATTTGATGTTTTATTTGAAAATTTATTGGAACGCTATCAACAGGGTGGTCTTATAATTGGTGACCGTGTTCGTTTTAAAAAAGACGCTCTTAATCACGAATTCTTTAAAGGTAAAGGTACAAATTTCCTTGATGTCGTTAAATCCTGTATGGATCCAAAGTTTGATCTTAATTTAAGAGTTTCTGCAATTAAATCAATCTATCCAACAACAACTCAAAATTATCGCGGAGGTACTGAATCTCCTGATAAAATTTATGCTGATGTTATTGTTGAATACGCTCCAGGCCTATATCGTACACCTATGACAGTGCCTATCGAGGTTCTCGAATTACAAGATGATGGTATTAATACCGGTCCTGTTCCTGATTCAATACGTCGTAAATCAAAAATTCAAATTAAACCAGAAGACGAAAAAGCAAAACAAGATGCTAAATTCGAAATTAATCTCGATAATAAAAATGTTCAGCTTCCTGGTGGCACAAAATGGAATGATTCTAAGCCAGGTGCCGGTAATATGCCAAAGAAAAAATACTAAGTAGATTTACTAGTTTTTTGGCGTAGAATAGCTTAAGTTATTCACACACATTCTTTGTCAAATTTATGATTACAAACTATACCTCTGAGCTGTTACCGGAAAAGTTTTTACAAAAATATATCAATAAAGAAGTACCTTGGGGCTTCAATGGTTTAGGATATATTGTCTATAAAAGAACATATGCTAGAAAAATAGAGGGTACCGATAATACAGAGGAGTGGTGGCAGACTGTTGCACGCTGTATTAACGGCGCACAAGAAATTGGTGCTGACTATACTTCGGAAGAAGCACAACGCTTGTATGATTTAGTTTTTAATCTTAAGTGTAACTTTGCTGGTAGAATGCTTTGGCAGCTGGGTACCGAGACGGTTAAGAAATTTGGTGCTAACTCTTTGCTTAACTGTTTTAGTGGAGAAACAGAATTTATTACAGCGCAAGGTATTAAACAATTAAAAGATTGTGTTGGTCAAGATATAGAAGTTTTAGCGGCAAAAGGAGGTTGGAAAAAAGCTACGGTAGAAAAATTTGGTAAACAGCAACTACTAAAACTTACTATAAAGAGAGGTAGAACAGAAAAAGATATTTTTACAACAGCAAATCATAGATGGTTTGCTCGCTCAGAAACTAGAAAAACTACTGATTTATATTCAGGGTTTAATGAGCTAGTTACAACAGACCTAAGACCCGGCATGCACTTAAAATATATGTTTGGTCAGGGAATTAAAAATTTACTTCCCTCGTCATATGGTGTTAGTCATGGTATAACATATGGAGACGGTAATTACAATTCAGCTACAAAATATTGTCAAGTAACTCTTTGTGGAAAGAAAAACGAAAAACTTAGAAAATGGTTTGCTCCTAGTCCAGTTTATGAAGTTCCGAACGCATGTAATGAAGGGGCATTAGTGATATCACATCTTCCAGGTAACTGGAAAGAGGCGCCATCTTTTAATGAATCAAAACCATATTTGTTAGGTTTCTTAATGGGATATTTTGCTGCTGATGGTGGTATTTCAAAAAGAAATGGCTTCCCGACACTTTATAGTAAAAAGCAGAAAGATATACTTTTAGTAAGAGATATATGTTCTTTGTTGGGTATAGGTACTAAAAACATTAAGAGTCAAATAATTGAATCTGAATTTAATACTAATAATACCCCTTTATATAATATAGGTCTTGAACCGACTGATCTTACTGCTGATTTTTTTATTATACCTGAACATAAAGAAAAGTATTTACTACATTATACCGAAACCGGTCAAGATCTTAATCTTTTAAATTCCCAACAAGGTTCGCGAACACATTGGGAAGTCGTATCTGTAGAGAAAACAAATCGGGAAGAAATAGTATATTGTGTTGTTGAGCCTGAAACACATACATTTACCTTGGTTGATAATATTTTAACAGGTAATTGCTGGTATGTCTCAATTAACGATCCGAAGACCTTTCTCTTTATCTTTGAAAATTTAATGCTCGGGGGCGGAGTTGGTTTTTCTATTCGTAGAGAAGACATTCATGAACTACCTAAGATCAAGAAAGGGGTATCAATTGAACATCAGTGCACTAAAGATGCTGACTTTATTGTTCCGGATTCTCGTTCTGGCTGGGTTGAATTGCTTCGTAAAGTTCTTGATGCTTATTATACAACAGGTAAATCGTTCTCTTATTCGACTATCTTAGTTAGAGGGTCAGGTGAACGTATTTCAGGTTTTGGTGGTACAGCTTCTGGACCTGGTATTCTTATTGAGGGTATTGAAAAGATTTCTAAGATCTTTCAATCAAGAGAAGGTAAAAAGCTTCGTTCTACAGATGTTCTCGATATCTGTAACATTATTGGTTCGATTGTTGTAGCTGGTAACGTTCGTCGCTCGGCACAGATTGCTCTTGGAGATCCAGACGATTATCTTTATCTCAGAGCTAAAAACTGGTCGTTAGGTAACATTCCTAACTGGAGAGCTATGTCCAATAATACAATCTATGCTGATGACTTCTCTCATATTTCTAGTGAGATTTGGACGAATGGTTATATTGTAGATAAAGAGACAGGTTTTGCTAAAGGTGAACCTTATGGCTTCTTTAATCTTCCTTTATCCCAAAAGTTTGGACGTCTTAAAGACGGACCTATGAAGAGTTCTAAGCTCTATCCTACAAACGAAGATAACGTACTAGGTACTAATCCTTGTGCTGAAATTTCGTTAACATCTTATGAGTGCTGTAATTTGTCTGAGCTTTATCTTAATAATATCTCTTCTGTTGAAGAGCTAATCGATTGTACAACCCTTCTTTATAAAACTCAAAAAGCAACAGCAGCAATGCCCTTTATTCATGAAGAGACGAACAAGATTGTTCATAAAAACATGCGTTTAGGTCTTGGTGTTACCGGCATCTGTCAGTGTTCAGATGAGAAGATTGAATGGCTTGATAAGGGTTATGAAGCACTTCGTAAGTTTGATAAAGAGTGGTCAGCTAAGAAAGGCTATCCTGAATCAATCAAACTAACAACAGTTAAACCATCTGGTACTTTGTCCTTATTAGCTGGTTCAACACCCGGTGTACATCCTGCTTATTCACCTTTCTATATCCGTAGAGTCAGAATGGGTTCAGGAGATAAGCTCGTCGGTATTTGTCGGGAGCTTGGTTACCACGTTGAATACGTTCGTGGGTTTGATGGTAAAGATGACCATACAACTGTTGTAGTAGAGTTTCCTTGTTATGCAGGTGAAAGCTGTGTTGTGGCTAAGTCTATGTCGGCTATCCAGCAATTAGACATTGTTAAGAAGCTTCAAACTTATTGGTCAGATAATGCAGTCTCGGTTACTGTTTATTACCGTCAAGAAGAGCTAGAAGAGATTAAAGCATGGCTTGAACATAATTATGAGACTTCAATTAAATCAGTTTCGTTTTTGCTTCACAGTGAGCACGGATTTGCTCAAGCTCCTTACGAAGAAATAACAGAGGAAGAGTATAAGAAGCTCTCCGAGAAAGTAAAGTCAATTACTTCGATTAATATCGGTCAAGGAGATATTGAAAGTATGGAATGTGCTGGTGGCGCTTGTCCTATTAAGTAATATAATATTACTCTTTTTCTTCTATAACAACAGATTCAATCATCTCTATTGATTCATCTTTAACGTCGTTTAAAAGTTGTTTAAAAATTTCTTCTCTAGAAGCTACTAAATTAACAGTATTATTTGTAATATTACCTGGTAAAGAACCAGCTATAGCTTTTTTACCTTCAATATCAATAGCTTTAAGTTCTTTATCTATTTTAGCTTTTTTATTCTGTAAGTTAATTTTATTGAGAGCTTCAATTGCTTTTGTAGTAGATGAAATAAGTTCTGAAAGAGCTGCTATTTCATCCGGGTTTTGACCTTGTACAATAAAATCTTTTAAATCACTAACAGCACCAAGACCGGCATCAATTAAGTTACCTGTTTTTTGTAAAATATAATCGTTAATATTGTCTTCAGTAATCTGAGTAGGAGTACCTCTAGGAACAGACTTAGCTGTTGTTTGAGGGAACGAAAATGAAGACAATTCATCTAAAAGAGTATCTAAATCTGACATCAAATTAATTAAGCTGCTAGTTGCTTTTTATAAACTTCATAGTATTATATCAAAATGGAAACTATTATTAATACAATTAACGGAACATATATTGTTCCTGCTGATAAACAAGATCAATTAATTCAGTGGCTAGAAATTAATGCCGTTAGACCAGGTCAAAAACCGATTGGAGAAATTAAAGAAGGTCAGTATACTGGGCGTCAGTTAATCAATGAATAGTTCATTTACATATACAACAAGCCCCAATTCAGGTGTAAAGTTTCTTAAAACTCATCCTGATGCAGTTTTACCTGAACGTAATCATAAAGATTCTTTTACTGGAGATTCTGGCTATGATGTAACAGCTGTTGAAGATACTGTTATACCAGCAAGAGGTGCCGCTATTGTACCTGTTGGTCTTAAACTAGCTTATCTTCCACCAGGTATTTGGATTAGAGTTGAGTCTCGCTCTGGTTTGCAATTTAAATACGGCCTTCAAGCCTTCAACGGGATTATTGATAATCAATATAGGGGAGATTTAGGTATTCGGGTTCTTAATCATTCTGATAACGATTATACAGTTAAGAAGGGTGATAGAGTAGCACAATTTGTTCTTTACCCTCTTGTTACTTTAGAATCGTCTTGGTCTGAATCTATTCATGAAACTGAACGCGGGGAAAAAGGATTTGGCAGTTCCGGTCATTGATAGTATAATAACTTTTTAAAAATAAAGAAAAGATATGTTTAATAACTTATATGTAGAGCGTTACCGGCCTAAAAAGCTTGAAGATATTGTCTTAACTGAAGACGAAAAACAGTACTTCGAGTCTTTAAAAGAGAAGGACGAAGTACCAAATCTTTTATTTGCTGGTAACCCAGGTACCGGCAAGACTACTCTTTCTAAGATCATTGCAAATGATATCTTAGATTGTCAGTACCTTTATATTAATGCTTCTGACGAGAATGGTATTGATACAATTCGTTCTAAGGTTATCGGGTTTGCATCCACTAAGTCGTTAGATGGTAAGTTAAAGATAGTACTCTTTGACGAATGTGATGCCCTTACCCTTGACTCTCAGAAAGCTCTTCGTAATGTTATTGAAGAGTATTCACATAACACGAGGTTTATCTTTACTTGTAACTATCTATTTAAAATCATTCCAGCTCTGCAATCTCGCTGTCAGATCTTTAATCTAACACCTCCTTTAGATGGAGTATTGAACAGAATCGTAGCTATACTTAAACATGAGGGAATTGCCGTTCCTGATACCGAGAAACCAAAGCTCGTAGAGCTTGTTAGGTCTGGTTACCCTGACTTACGGCGTATTATTAACGACATTCAGAAGTTTTCTTATACCGGAACTTTAACGATTAAAGATAATCAAGTTAAAGGCATTGCTAATAAGGTCGTTGAGAAGATTAGAGGTAGGGTATCTCCTCAAGAACTTCGTAAGTATGTTATTGAAAGAGAACAAGAGTTTTCTGGGGATTATCTTCAACTTCTTAAAGAGATGTTTGAAGTAATGTTTGAGACTGATACAGATGCCAATAACCTTCTTATAATTTCTGAAGGCATGTATAAGGATGCCATAGTAATTGATAAAGAGATTAACTGGTTTAGTACTTGCTTAAAATTATACAATTAACGACCACAGCAACGTCTTATCATCGGTTGAGATGCTTGTGGCTGAGGTGTAGAGGTTTGGGTTTGTTGTTCTGTTATTGAAGGTTGTTCTGTATGAATATATGTGTTAACATCCATCATGGCTTGCATTTGACTAGGATATGGTTTGGAGCGATATACAACTATGTTATTGGTAGAGTTATGTACAGAACCAATATACTCATTATTTTCTAAATTTATAGATGTATAATAATTTCTCATATAATAAAATTAATTATCTTTATAAAAATTAAATTCAAATTTATGCTAAATTACCTGTAGTTATACCTTGTATAGGTGTGGATACAGCAGAACCGTTTGAAGTAGGTAAATTAGATAAAGATTGATATCTATGTACTTTTACTGCTGTAATATCGTTATAGTAAACCTCTGCTTCAAAAATATGTTTTATATCTATTATAAACCATTGACCAAAAAATTTATCTTCAAAATGTCCGGGTGGCACTCCTTGAGTTTTATCTATAGCTATAAACCTTCCTGTCTCTCGACTTGTTAAACCAAGAACACGAAAGTTTACAGCTGCATTTTGAAATACACCTAGATATAAAAGTTTTTGTATACCTGGTAGTTGTCGTAGAGTGCTATCGTTGTCATTAAAATCACCATATAAAGAAAACATAGGAACAATATTTTTAGATTTTTTATCTTCGTTTAAATTTACTAAAAATAAATCATCACTACTGCCAACTTTATATAATTTTTCGATATATTGTTGAGAGATGTAATCTTTTGCTTTATACACAGTATTTTTTGCAAAATCGGTTCTAAAAATTCTATTTTTAAAGTCGTATGAATAAACAGGAGAAGTACAAAACCCTTTTTCGTTCATTAAGGCTGCAATATCAACAAACCTATAATTTGTAATTTGATTATATTTAAATATTTTAACATCAACAGTATCACTGTCGTCTTGACTTATTGGTGCTTTTAAAGCCCGGGTCGGGTTATCAGATGTTGATACATAGCTTTGTAAGAAAAAATGCTCAATTTGCCATTCACCTGGAGCATTACCATTTTTTGTTGATTGTTCAAAATAATATTTGAGTGGTCGAAGTGTGAAGTAGCCAAGATCAGTATAATCAGGACCTCTTTCTTTTATAAGAATACTAACATCATTAATATTTTCTTCATTACTTGTACTACTTAAATGTTGTTCGTATACGTACATTAAACTTTCATAAGCGGTTGTTTGTGCTGGAGCTGTATAAAAAAGACGGCCGGCTCCATTATCCCATGCTTCTTCATTTCCTAATGGATTATTATTAATACCATCTAAACCTTTTAATATAATTTCTTTAATTGCTTGTCCTGTTGGTATCATTCCATAATTAGAATATATACCAGCTCTTTTATCTCCTTCAATATCTGCAAGAGGAGAAAGAGCTGTTGAGTACTCCATTATATTGGTATTAAGTTTTTGATACCAGTAATCCCAAAAATATACTTTCAAACATTTTAAATCCGCGGAAGCAGCATTTTGTGCACCTGGAGGTAAATCAACATCTTCGATATCATAAATTGAAAAAAGGTATGAAAGAGTCCAGTGTGTTTTATCTCTTATAACAAAATCATTTACAGCCTCACCCACAATTTTCGGTGTTACTCTTATTCTTAATAAATCTTTTCCGTCATTGGTAAAGTTATAAATTCGTCCTGTACTAGTTCTTAGCCCGGTTTGTGCTGTTGAATATTGCCCGGTAATACTGCTAAATAGTTCATCTCCTGCTTCTGGATAATAATAAAAAGACAACGTGCCACGAACAACCCATTCCGATAAGGTATCTTGTATTGTTAAATTAACAATTGCATTTGGGTTTATAGAGAATTGTTCAATACCATTATCTAAATAAATTTCACACTCATGCTGTGTTTGGTTGTACTTTGTATCAAAAATAGCCATAATAAAGCTTTATTTAATTTGACTTTGTATTTCAGTTAAAATTGTTCTTACTACTGATGTTTTAAAAACTTTTATAATGGTTCCTTGTTCAGGTAAATTAACAGGGTTAATAATATTATTAGCTGCTAATACTATCCACCATAAATTTGGAGTTTCATAAACTCTATATGAGATTAACGGCCAGGTATCACCATATTTTATCAAATATTCATTATAATATCCACCCGGTAAATTTGTCGGTATATTTATGTTTTGAAGTATATTATAATAATATCTTTCATTTTCATCTTGATAAATTTGAAAAATATTTTCATAATTATCAGAAGCTAGTTTTGGTAAATCTTTTATCTTATTTTGATACATAATTAATCTCCTGGTTGTGGTGTTATTCTCGGTCTAGTTGTTTGAGGTGGGACAGGGGAAGGAATAGTTTGAGATGGATTAGGTAGAGGGTAGTTAGGTGCACGATTAAGAATAGTTTGTGCAAATCCTTGAACGGTATTAGCAGCACCAGCTTCTATATCTGTAATAGTCTGATCTGCACCTTGAAAAATTGAAGCGGTAATATTTTGATTTTGTACGCTTTGAAATTGATTTTTACTAGGAATAACCATATCTAATAAAGTTATATCAATTTCATAAACATCTGGTACATTGCATAATGAACCATCGTCGTTTCGAAGTAGTCGCACATTTCCTCGGTTATAAATTGTTAAATTAGTTACACAAGAAGCATAACTATAATGTTGACCTATAACTAAAACTTCATAATATACAGGTGGTATACTAGTTATAAAATCTCTTTTATTATAAAGGTTTTGATTGACTAATAACTCACACAATAAACGGTTTTTTTTCCAATCATCAGGAGCTAGAGTGTTATATAGAGGAAATACAATACGAATACTTCTAGGATCATGACTCTGCCAAAGCCTTGGTCTATCGCTTATACCTATTTTAGGGTAAGCAGCCACCGCGGCGGCCATTGTGCCTGATTCTGCTAATTTAAATATATCATCAATAACACCAGTAAATTTATTAGCACCAGGTATTTTATCTATAGCCCCTGCAATTCCTCCCGTTGCTTTTTTAAAAGCTTCAACACTGTCTAAGGCTACCCAAGGATCGGTATTTACTTCAAAATTAATTTCTGAAAAATATGGCATATCATAAACAAAACCTGTAGGTTTATCTCTTGGATAAAGTTGTTCATATGGTGACAAAATATCACCTGTACCATCAACATCACCTGCTGCAAATTGTTGTAACCCATTTAAATAAAAATAATATTGTCTTTTTATGGTTGTCTCTAATACTTGATACTCTCTTAGTATTACTCTCCCCATTGTTGTTTTTACTGATTGACTAACAGTCCAAGGATAATCTCTAGTAATATTAACATAACCATATCTACCATCAGCAGGTACATAAATATTAGCTAGACCACCCTTGCCGCCAGCAATTGACTGTTGTACTGTAGTAAAAAGGGCATTAACCATATACAATTACTTAATTTAAAAATCTGGTATAAACTGACTTCTTACAGCTCTTATTGGATCAACATTGTTAGCAGCTACTAAAGAAGCTGGTGGGGAAGGAGAAGACTGAGTATTATTAATAGCGGGCATTACAATATTAGGGGCTGTATTTGATTTTGATCCAAAAGCCCGAGCTAATGCTAAAATGGCTTCACTTAAAAGTTTAACAGAGCTATTAGTTACTTCTGTGTTACTAGCAATTTTATCTAAAGTTTTGTTATTAATATTTATATTATCTGTATCGACTGAATTTTTTAAAGAGGGTATAGGTTCTTGAACAACACTTTTAACTAAAGGATTTATTGTTTTAACTTTTAATGGTTTTACAGGTTTAATACTTTCAGTAATTTCTAAATTTTCTGTTAACGAATCTGTAAAATTGTTTATTTGTTTATTTGACCAATCGTAAAGATTATCTGTCCATTCAGTTAATTTTGTTGTTGTGGTATTTTTAAGTTCGTCATTTAAATCAGTTAATGGGTTTGTAAGATTTGTTGTTTCTATTATAGGTTTAGATTTAGTAGATAGAAATGATAGTACAGGTTTAAGGGACGGTGCTAGATTAGACATTTCTTTTAGTCCGTCTATAACTTTATTACTTTTTATTTTCTCTAACCCTTTTGTTAAAGAGTTAACAATAGGCATTTGTTCTATTTTATTAGAAACTTCTTTCGTTATATCTTCTGATAAATTTATATCTTGTGCTACAGGTACACCTTCTTTTGAAACTAAACCACTGACTGTAGCGGGTCTTAATAAAGGTGAAACAAGCTGTCTTAATGGAGATGTTTTTCCTTTTTGAAGTTCTTTAATAGTATACATTAAACCTTCTAGCTTAGATTTTTCCATTAAGCTTTGAAACTTTTTATCCTCCTCTCCTCCGGTAAGAATGTCCCATTTATCATTATATTGATAATTTTTTTTGTCTTTTGTTTCAGATAGATAAACCCCTCTTAAAAAATCATGTACCCCTACTGCTGATTTATCATTTATTTTTTTTGCTATAGTAATTTTATTTTCAGGGGTCTCGGTTAACGTGTACTGTTTAGGTGTTAATTTACGTAAATTTTCACTCGTAGTGCGAGATGGTAAATCAAACATTTCTCTATAAAGAATATCTCTATCTGATGCATACTCTTGGAGTGGCATATCGAATATTTTCGGACCAATATCTTTTAAAATAGTTTTTATTGTGTCTTTTAAGAAAGGTACTGTTTCTTTAAAATTTCGCTCTTTTAGTTCTTCTTTTAAAGTATCATAACCAACAGGGGCTTTTATATTAGTAGCATACCTGCCCATAAACTGTGCTAATCCTTTTCTGATACGTTCAGTCATAGCATCATCTTCACCTTTTAACATTTGATAACCAATTGATGTGCCGGGTGTAAGTTCCCAAGGACGGGGTATTTTCTTAACTGTTTCTTCTAATTTAGAAGTTGTTTTTTCTATAGCTTTTGCAAATTTATTTAAAAAATTATTTTTATTTTCTGTATTTAAATCAGTCTCTTTAGTTTCTGTATTTGTGTTTATAACAGGCTCTTTAGTCTCCGGAGTAGTTAAAATTTTAAAAGTATTGTTAGTGACACTCAAAAGTTTATTAGTGTCAGCTTGCTTATACAAAGATGATTGAGTGTTTTCTTTATTTTGTGTTTGTTTGGTATTAGTTTTATTAGCTTCTGTCGTTTTAGTTTTATTGTTCTTTAAGCTATCAATTTTAGCACTTATTTTTTTATCGTTTATTTCAATCTTACTACTAACAGTGGATAGAGCTTTATCTACAACATCATTTAAAAACTTAGAATTTATATCTAATTTAGAAAGTAATGTATTAGCTAAATCTTCTTTAAGAGAAAAATTATTTGCTGAGCCTGTGTTGGTTTCCATCTCCTTATATATTTAAGAAGAGGTATTTATTAAGCATTAAAAAATGTAGCGTCAAAAGGGAGTTCTTTTTCTAAAACTACGATATTATCAGTATTATCTTTAATTTCAAATCTACAAACTAGTAATTGTTTTACAGTGTCTCTATAGTTTTCAATATATTTTATAACTTTATTAATTAAAGAAACTGGTAATTTTTCAATAATTTTAATACGATCTTTAAAATTATATTCAAGTAAGTTTATTGGTGTATTGTTAAGAGTAATAGATGATATAAATTTTGTAACTTCGTTTACAAAAGTATCTCCAATTATATCTCTTAAGTCAGTTGGATTTGAGATATTATTAATATTTTTATGAAGTTCGTTTTCTAATTTGTTTTCAGTATCTAATGTTGGAAGATTGCAGGTAATCGAACAATTATCATTTGTAAATATTTCTGAATTAAAAGTAATTTGTTTATCTTGAAACTGATTTAAAATATCATTTATAGAAACAGTTTTTTGTGTTGTATCTATACTATCTTCTAAAATATTAAATGTATATTCGGGGGAAATACACTCTATACGGGTTTTTAAAAAAATAAAAATTTTATCATATACTGTAAAGAGACTTGTATTTATTTCAGGATGTAAACAATTTTCTTTAATAATAGCATTAAAAGTGAGAGTAAAATCAGTATTATAAAGTTGAGTGTCAAAAACAGTTCTAAGTAAACGTTTTAATTGTTGAGTGGTAAGTTGTTTAAACTTAACCTCTTGATTTAAAGAGGGGATAAAAATTAAAAAACTACTATTAGTATCTAACTGTTGTAAAAGAGAGATTATATTGTTTACATTGTTAGTTTCTGTCATAGGGGTATTTATTATAGATTATTTTTAGGTTCCACTAAACTAAATCGTTATTAATAGGATTAAAAAATTCTTCAGTAGCATTTTTAGGATCGTTATTTTGATTTAAAATAGAATTTAATTTTTTGACAAATAATATATATTCTCCTGGGGTGCAGTTTTCTATATACTCAGGTGTAAAGTTACCAAGTTTACAAAGCATAAAGATATTTTCATATAAAAGCATTAACTGTTCTCCAAATAAAACTTTAATTAATTCTGTTAAAGTTTGAATATTAAAATTAAAAGGTAAAAATTTATCCTTTAAACCTGGTATATTGTGTAATAAATTTATTTTATTAATACTTTCTAAAAATATATTAATTTTTTTATAAAAAGAAGATGTTACTTTAATCGGTAGTTGTTCAAAAATTTTTGTCTTATCAATTTCAGTTAATTCTTGAAAATTAAAACTTATTTCATTTATTTTTATTTTTTTTATAAAAAATAAATATGTTTTGTCAAATGACAAGTTAAATAAATTATAAATATTTTTAAGAGTAGGTAAAGTGTAGGTAACTTCTATATTTTTAAATAAATCAGCCTGTAAAATATTTTGCTTTTTAAAATTATTTAAAGTCTCAATAAATTTATATAAGTTTATTTCTATTTTGGTATTTTGTTTGTCTTGAGGTTGAACATATATTACATTTCCTATACTTGTGCAGCGTATTTCTAAGAGCAACAAAAAACAATCTAAAACTGTTAAACTATTTAATTCATTTTTACTTAAAGAAGTTATGTCCTGTAAAATTTTTATTAAATTAATAAAAACTATTTCTGGTTCTATAACATTTCCTATTAAACATTTATAAAGAGTTTTTAAATGTTTTACTTGTAACTCTTTAAAATGAAAAGAATTTTCCTCTGTGGAAAATTTGCTAATTAAATTCATTTATTAAATTTATTACTGAAATAATAATTATACAACTTATGGTGTTACTGATTGAGCTTGAGCTACATTAACCGAAACATTTTGTCTTCTAGTAGCAAGTGGTACTGGTATTAGAGAGGAGTTTTGTGTGATTGCAGGATTATTTTGACTGGTAGTAATAGTATAATAATGATAAATGAAAGAAGCGGTTTTAATTATAGGGGAAGATGTAGCAACATAACTATAGTCTTCCCCGCTTACTTCAACCGGACAAGCACCAAAAAAAGTATATTTACATGCAACGTATGGGGATTGATTTATAGAAAATACTCCTAATTTATAAATTGTAATATTACAACGATAATTATCCCTACCTGATCGTGCAAGTAGTCCAAGATGAGAAGTAGCAATTACCCAAGGACGTATTACATTTTCGACAAAACTTACGTTAGTTTCTAAAAACGAAATTTGTAAAGGAAGAAAGGAGTTTCGTCCACCGCCAGAAAAAGTGCGGATAAAACCATTTGTCTGTATACCTTCTGGGTTAGCTTGAGAAGATTCTCCAGGTATTGATACAGCTTGAGCAAACAAACATCCTTTTGTTTGTTGATAGTCTCTAGCTAGTAGAGTGCCTAACCCTCTTTGTATATCCCATTCTCCTGGTTCAAACTGAGTACCTCTTAATATTGCCGTTACAGGTACAACACTATTAGTAGCTATAGATTGTTCTCCAGGGGCTAAATACGAACCATCAAATGATAATACCCATAAAGAACCTTTTGGTAAAGCAGTTGCTGGTTTACTTAAAAAGGAATTTAAAAAGAAAGGTATTTGACTGTTTAGTTCGGCCATATAGTATTAATACTTATGGTAAAAACTTCAATCAAAATATTAAATTAGAAAGGGGTTTGAGTAGTTGATGTAACTCTCCAGTACTGATAAGCTAAACTAGTTGGCACCTTAACAATAGAACCGGCATCACTTAAATCGTAAGATATATCACCAACGTTTACAACATAAGCACCATAAAGTGTATATTGACGAACAGTGCCACCTGTTTTATTAAGAAGATTTAATGTTATAACAGATGAATTTCTTGCGATATTATAATCCCCTGTAGAAGTGCCGTCATCAAATGTGTTGAATGTAGCATTTTCTAGAGTTGATCGAATATCGTAATTTTGATCACATCTAAACGTTACACTCCAGTTATCAGAATTAGGATATTTTGCTGTACCAGGTACATTAAAATCTAACCCCATAAATGGTACAGTCTGATTTACGATTGTTCTACCAGGTAAAGATGCTGTTTCTAAATAAACCAATTGGCTTTCACCAAAGTTAGTATTTGCAAGCTGTACCACTCTAAATTGAAATGTACGTGCAAAATCGTTTTGTTGTACTGATCTATAAAAGTCTGAGATGTTTTGTGCCATATAAAATATTTATTATATTAATTCTTGGAAGTTTTGTCCGGTGCGAGTAGCAATAAAGTTAACTAAAATAAATTCAGCAGCTTTAACCGGTTTAATATAAATGTCTACTGCAAGTTCGTTACGATCAATAACATCAGGTGTGTTATTTCTTTCATCACAAACAATTAGATAGTCATAAAGACCTTCAGTATTTTTAGCTAAATCAAAAATAGGATTAATAGTATTTTTGAGTCTAGTGCGTGTAAATTCTGTGTTTGGTTCAAATACAAAATATCTTAATGATTGTTGTGTTGCTTTTTCAAGGGTTAAGAATAACCGACGTACATTTACTCTATCAAAAGCAGATGGCTTCTTTTGTAAAGTTTTTTGACCAAAAACTGTAAAACCATCTCCTGAGAAAAATACAACAGGGTTTACAGATATTGTATAAAGAGCATCTCTTTGTTTTTGATTTGGATTAATTGCTATATCTAAAATATTTGGGATAATACCTCTATTTAAACCTGCAGGAGCATACCAAGGCTGAGTATTAAGATCGGTTCTTGCATAAATAGCAGCTGCTAAGCCAGAAAATGGCATCCAGATATTTTTATCTGAGAATGTATCGTACATTTTAACCCAGTTACCATAAGTTACAGCATAGTTACTATTAATAGTTTCAAATAATGTTTTATGGGTATTAAAGATAGTTTGTGTAAACGTATTAGATCTAATTGATAACGTTTTTGTATTTTCACCGGTTACAAATATTTGACGTACCGGGTCTGCAATAAATACACAATCTCTACGTGTACTTGTTACAAATGTATTAAAAATGTTTAATAATGTTTTATATCTTGATGTGTAGGCATTATCAAATTTACTAAAAGCAGATGTTTCAATATATGTTGTTTCATCGTAAATTCCGCCCGATGCTGTAGTATAAATAGTTGTTAAACCAGCATCACAAACAATATCAAGCGGTACTGTTTCTGGTGTTTCTATTAATGTTAATACTCTTTCTACCTTATCAACTAAATTACCTACTGTTTTATTAGAAGGTGCAAGGTATGAAGGAGTCCATGCACTACTTGGATATAGTGCTTTAACTTTTGGTAAAAGTCTAACTTTTGGTAATGTATTTTGAGACCAAGCATTATTTACAGCAATATTTGGGTTAATAAATAGTTTTAAATTACGAGAATTATTATTTACAACACTTTCTAAGAAAAATGTCTTAGGTGTTAAACCACCGGAGAATTTAACATCTCCTGATTTAAAAGAACCAAGATAATTTTCTACAGGAGAAAATGTTAATACTGAAGGATCGTAGATTGATTTGCGTACTTTAAATAAGTTAATTGAAAGTATGTTATTATAAAATTCTTGATTTAATGTCCAATCATATTGTCTTTCAATAACCTCTGAAACTGATCCGCCGCCGGCAGTATCTCTTGAACCTGATAATGCAAATTCATATCTACTAGAAGGTACAGTATAATATGGTGTGCTTCTACCAGTTAAAGCATAAAATTCCGTTACAGCTGTAAAATCAGAACCTTGAGCAAACTCAGCATTATCTGTTACTGATAAATAATAACCTTCATAAGATTCATTTTGAGCTGTTTTACTTGAATTTAATACTACAAAACCTGCGGTAATATTATTTGTACCAGGGTTCCAAGAAGCTTGAATATTAGTTGCAGAAGTAATTTCAGTCCATGTTATATTTGCTTGTATTATATTATTGTATTCATCTTCAGATAAATTTACAACAGAAGGTGTACCAACAACAAATTCACCGATACCGTCTCCTGATAAAGCAGAAGCTACAGGAAAAAATAATGCACTATATGTATTTGCAAATCCTTCACCGTAACCAGAGCCATAAGGTAATCTGGTTGTTAAAAGAGTAGCTGGGGAATTAAGAACTTCTTTAGCAGAATAGTAAAAGTATCTTTCAGCAGCAGTTGTTGGTGTACCATAAATTTGTTCAAATTCTGATATTGTTGTTACTTGTAAAACTTCATCAGTTGGTCCTTGAGACGCAAATCCTGGTATAAAAACAGTGGTTCCGCCGCCAAAAGTTTGATATTGAGATAAATCTGTTTCAATTATTTGTACTCCTGGTGAATTAATTGCTCGCATAATCTTTGTATTATTATTTATGCTTTTTATGGTAATTTTTAGTTAGATAAATTAACATCAATTTGACTATATTGAAATTCAGCAGTACTTTCTATTATTTCATTATCGCGATAACTATAATTAATACCCCCTAGATTTGTTATAAAGCTATTATAATAAACAAACTCTATAGCTTTTTCATTGTATTCGTTTAAACCTATAATAGAAATATTAGTTTGATATTCAGTTAAAATACCGTCTTCTAAACGATCTTTCCAAGTTTCAAGTTTAGGATTAGTTCCAGAGTAATAACTTGTTTTTGGGTCATTTAAAATAGATAGCCATTTCCATAATAACCAGTAATTTCGAAATTTATTATCGATAATAAAATTAACAGTTAAAGGTGGATAATTAGGACGGGTATAAGATGAAACATTATATGATTGACCACCAAAACGAACTTCAGTTGGAGGTACTGGTATTGGTGGTACAATGGCTCCATGAACACTTATTTGCAAAGGAGTAAGATTAATAAGATTATTACTAATGGATTGTTTATTTAAAACTTTTGGTAAATTTAAAACTAATAAAAATTTATCTTTACCAGTTCTATTAAGAACTGATTGCTGAGTAGGTTGTGGAGTCTCACAAAGGTCGTTGTCTGCCATATTACATTGGTTTCCAGCCCTGGGACATTAAATCGTCTATATCAGAGGTATCAAACATTCTTTCAAATTCTTTTTCTGAAATTAATGGTTGATACTTTGACTCTTCAATGTTACCTAGAGTTGTTATATTATTACTATTATTTAAGTCTTTTATTTTGTAAAGGCTTTTATCAGATTCGTAGTAATCGAGATTTCCAATTTTTAAAGGTTTATTTTGGTCGTCAAATTCTTTTACTTCAAAATATTGCTGACAAATTTCTGGTTCAAGAATAAACAAAGCCCAAACAAGAGACATAACTCTGTCGTCATAAAACAAATCGTTTTTCTTTCTATAAGTCCCGTTTGGATAGCGAATAAAAGTTTCAAACTCTTTAATAGTGTCTAAATCATTGACATGTACTACTTGTAAAAAGTTAACCCAGTAACGCATATTAGCTACTCCAGCAAAACGAAGATTATTATGTGAAAGAATTCCTAAGTGTCTTGTATTAGAGAATGAGCCTGTGTTAGCTAATTTTGAACATGATACTATTTTTTCGTACATATGTTTGTGAAAGAGAGCATCAATAATTTGAGCGCCGCAGTTATTTCTTTCTACAAGTAAGGGTGGATTACCCCACTGAGAGCAAAGATTAACTAATTTGTTGGCGTAATGATAGGGTTCTACTGTATTAGTTCCGTATACAGCTACTTGTTTTATGTCGGTTAAGTCTGTAACATCAAGTACTTGGGCCACAGAGGAGGCTCTCCCAATACCTTCTCCAACGTCAACACCAATTGCATATAATTTATTAATATCTGGAATATCAAAAACTTTGTAAGCGCCTTCATCACTTGTATGAATAGCAGGTTTTTTATTTTCTTTAAATCTCTCAATAACAGAAGCACCGACTGCAGAATTACCAGCATCAAGAAATGTATTACCAAACTCTTGCTGAAAGGCTTCATCAGACCCGAGAGCGGCAACCATTTGTTTGCGCCACTTTTCACCTCTTCCTGGGACATCCCACCAATCAATTCTTTCGGCTTTCCAACCGTTAGTTTCTTTTTCAGCACCTGAATAAATTTCGTAAAATTTGTTACCAGTACCATTTGGGGTACTGACCATAAAGATTTTTGTCTTCTTACCGGATGAAACAATCGGGATAACAGATTTCCAAAACTCTTCCATGAAGTGAGGATCAATAAAAGCTGCCTCGTCAATACAAAGAATAGAAGCCGTGTCACCACGAGCTGCCGTCGAGGTTGTGGTTGAAATACCTATACTGGAACCATTAGCAAAAGTGACACCAGTCTTGCCATATTCTTTAACACCGGGTTTGAGATAGTTTGGAAGTAGTTCATAAGCCATTCTTATTCTTTTAAAAATATTGATGGCTGTACTTTCTTTATTGGCAACAATAATAACTCTCTGGTCGTCAAAGAAGCAAGTGTTCCAAAGTGCGTATATTGTACTAATTGTTGTCTTACCGCATTGACGAGAGGCTAAAACACAGACAAACCTATTGTCAGCTAGGGACTTAAGAGCACGTTTTTGAGCTTTATAGAGCTCAATCTTCATTTTACCTTGATCGAGGTTTACAATCCAAAAATGATTCTCGGCAAAATGTGTAATATTTTCTCTACACTTTTTGATTTCCTTGACCATCTTAGGTGTCCATTCAAACTGGGCATCCTCTTTTGGTACATTTTTATCACCTCTATAGTATTGAGAGTCGTCTATAGGGTTTTCAATTATAATATCTTCGTAAGGGTCTTTAAATACTTCTTCGTTTTTTGGCACGAAGTTATTTAACCTTGTGGATTGATAATTCCAAGTAAGGTTGTTCTCATATGCTCTACAAGTGCATCTCTATCATGAGGGCTTGTAGCATGCATTATAAGAACTTTTTCACCATTTATATCGTAACCTAAGACCATAAACGTATCTAAGTATTCTGTTATAACAGAATCAAGTTGTTCAAGATCTTTTACTTTATATTGTTTTAGAGTAGCGTTGTCGTAGAAGCGAAGAAAAGCTTGTTTAATTACATCTTCAACCTGTGCTAGTTGCTTGGCGGGTAAAATTTGGTCTTCAGTATTCAGGGCACTTAATCCCATGACATCTGTTTTCTTTTTACGATAAGCCCGTTTGGGTTTCTTTTTATTTTTATCGTCCCCGGGCATACAATTATTTATTAAATTTTTTATTATACCCTGGTGCTTTATTATTAATATTATATTTGACTAAATGTTCAACAAGTACTTCAAAAGAGGAAGTAGAAATTTTTAAACGGCCAGGAATTCTTTGATCTCCATCTGTTAATTCAAAATAAGAATCACCATAAAAAGGTTCGTTAACAAAACAGGTACAAAATACTGATGAAACGCCTGGATCAATTACAATTGTCCAAGCACGAGGATCAGCATCGTTATATTCAGTAAAAAGTTTATGAGCATAATACCCGGAGTCCCGTAATCTCTTTAATGTGTACCCTAATGTTGACAATTTATTTGACATATTAAGACTTATACCTCAAGGTGTTATTTTACAAGCGCCGATATAATAAATTTTATATCAATGTCTTTTTCTTCAATTTGAAAAAGAGTTACTTTTAGTTCGTTGTTAATCTTCACAGTAAATTCATTGCATTTAGTACCAGCAAGTAGACGAATATTTTCTAAATTAAGTGGTAAAGTATTTTTAATATTTTCTCCAACAAACTTCTCAGCTACGAGGTAGGTTATATTATTAATATTCTGTCTCTCGAGATCGTTGAGCTCACAATACACTTTATCGTCTTTAGTATAGAAGTAAAGCTTATCAGAATCTGTAGCAATAGAGCTACCTTTTAATACTTCGTTAAACTTTGCATTAGGTAAGATAAAAGCAGTGTCGTATTTTAATTGTTTAATCTTATCAGGGTTAACTGGGCATCTTTGCATGTAACTATCTTCCAGTAAGAAGTAATTAAACTTAAAAGAAGGAGTAGTATATTTGAGATGATTATTCTCAATTGTTAAAGCTATATTATCCTGGTCAACGCAATCAAGAAGTCTAACAAACTTTTTAACATCAGGGAGATTAATTCGAGGGATGCCTCTTACCGCTGTATCAGTTTTATAACTAGCCAGGAGTACAATTGAGCCGTCTTGAGAGGCACAAGTAGTAAATACCTCATCATCATTAAATGAGATAGAAACGTTATCAGCTAATTTGCTGATAGGTGTTAGAAACTTTTGAACAAAAGATTCTTTATTAAGAGACAGAATGTTTGTCACGGCTTAAAATCTTATCTAATTTGTTGTTAATAGAATACAGGTAATCAACAATTAAATCCAGCTGTTTGAGTGACTTTTTCTGTGTAGCTTCGTCAATAAAATCAAAAGTTAATTGATTAGGATCTTGTCCTGTAAAGGTCTGAGGTTGTGGTTGTGAAACAGTTTGAACAACTGGTGCTTGTTGAATAGGTATTTGCTGCTGAGGTAACGGATGAGCCATCATAGCTTGTCTATTAAGCTCCTCTATCATTCTTTGCTGTTGATTTTGCTGCATTTGTTGAACACCAGGAAGAAAGTTCTTCGGATCAATTCTTGTAGCTGGGCCAGTAGAAGATTGAGA
>Ga0214923_10000700_pt1 | contig 49848 bp, 62 predicted proteins | sample LL1510_MetaG_FD_177993 | JGI IMG/M metagenome (GOLD analysis project Ga0214923, IMG submission 177993) | Freshwater microbial communities from Lake Lanier, Atlanta, Georgia, United States - LL-1510 | ecosystem: Environmental > Aquatic > Freshwater > Lake | place: USA: Georgia | collected...
GGAACCAGCAACGACGCGACAGCGTGGACGGCGGCCATTCTGTACGCCAAGAGGGGATCGACTAACTCCAACCTAGGCCTACGCACGGTGGACGGGCTTGGCTTGCGTTATCGCCTCACTGCTAGGATTGGATCTCTGGCCACCGACGGTTACGGCGTCGGAGTCGCCATTGTCAACGCGTCGTTCGTTCAGGCGACTGCCAACACTCCGATTCTTGCATGGGATATTACTAGCACTACCAATCTTGTTACTGGTGATAGTGGATGGACTTTCCAGAATCTAAGCTTCAACTGGGCTAACCAGCCTGCACCAGGAGAAAGCAACGCTGTGGCGTTCTATCTGGCGGCTCCGAACATCACCAATGCTGCGCGGGATTACAGCATGATTTACAACAGCACGTTGCGTGATCTGACATTTGTAAATGCACATACAGGCTTCCGTAGTTACGGAAAGGTGGCTATCTGGGGTTGCGAGTTTTCAAATATTCGCTGGTACGGAGGCTGTGTTGGGCCGTTGATTGACTGGAGTCAGCCTCGCCAATGCCAGACATCTAGTCCTGGAAATCAATTCCGACTGATTTATGCACGCGTTGATGGATTTACTGATTCATCCGCTGGTGGTACGTTCATGGCGCTAAATACGCAGCGCGATTGCTTGATTGACGGTGTTGAAATCAATCTTGCTCGTACAAATATCACAACCTATCTGCGAATTGACCAGCCGCAAAATCTTTCAATTCGCAACATTCGACTTGAAGCAAATTCTGCTACGGCACCTGGCTGGGCTCCTAATTATGATGGTTTTATTTCTCTGCCGGGCGCAATAGCAGCAATACGCATCGAAGGTCTGTCATTTCAAAATATCACTGTTAATGGCAATGGATACCTTGTTCGATTCCCTTCGTCATCTACGGCAGTAGAATCGTCTGTCACAGGGTTGTCGTTGGATACCGTCACAGTTGCATCTGGAGCATTGTGGGGAATCGCAAGCTCATCTAGTGGTGCCTCTGGCGAGATGTCTCCAATTGTGCAGTTGTCATGTTCTGGAACAATCGGCCAAATCTTTCCATACGATACTAGCGGTACGATCTGGGGCATCCGTCGGGCAACACGGTTTCGCACTTCCGCGGACCGTGGAGACGCTTCTGTTACGTTGGTTCCAGGTGTGGACGCAGGTATTCAGCGGTTTAACACAGCGTTGACCGCCAATCGAACCATCACACTCGGCGGCAGCTTCACGGCCGGCACGGTAGCAAATGGCGACGAGTTCACAATTGTACGTAATGATACAGCGTCGTTCACATTAAATGTTGGTGGTTTGGTAACATTTGCGTCTGGTCAATCAGGTACTGTGCGAGTTCGTTGGGTTGGTGATGGATCTACTGGTGGTGCATGGACATTGATCGACGATGATCGAGCCCGCAGCATCAGCGGAACAGTTGCTATTACGGCGCAAACTGTGACCGCATTGAGCACATATTCTGCTACCGCCGCTGTGCCTAGTGCGTCATTCTCTGGAGATCGATACACGTGGGCGCTGCCAAACGGCATTGGTGGTCAGCCATTCGTTGTGTGGGCTGAAACTAGCTCGGCTGGCAATGCTATCATTCGGTTCTATAATCCAACTGCAGGAAGTCTGAATTTGGCTGCACAAACTATCACCATTACTAAATTGTTTCCATGAAAAGAATTGCTATACTTTTAGTCTGCACCGCCATTGCCGCAAGTGCGGCTGAAGAGGCAGTGATTGTCTCCGAAACTCTAATTCAACCGCCAGCTTACACCGAATCAGTGCAAATCCGGCCGCGTCGGATCGTAATTGAGTATGCCGATGATTCGGACGTGAATCCCACTGTTTCAGCCATCTACGAGCGGCTCGTGCTTCGAACCATTGAAACTAACGAGCCAACGATCATATCAAGGGAGAATGCGCGTATTGTGGCACTTCCATGGGCTTCTGCAACCAACAAGGTCCCCGCGCTGGCAACGGCCAGAGAGCAGTTTGCGGCCGTCTTCCGAGCGATATTCACCGGCACCAATGCACCGTGATATGCTATACTTCAAACATCAACTCGTCGAAATCATTGACAACAGCAAAGTAGGTTTGATTGGTAGCGGATTCATGCTGGCTATCACTACTACTTACGATTTCGTCGGAGAGCGCGGACTAAGGATCGCTATGCTGTTCATCGGACTTATCGTAGGTATTCTTACGATGGTCAAATTGGGATTCGAAGTTTATGCGGCAGTGATCAAGTTCATTGGCCGCAGGCGAATGCTTCACGAACATGACGAACGTCGGCAGGAAAGGAAAGAAAGGGAATCGAAATGAGTATGTGGGCGTTTCTTGGTCAGTTCTTTAAAAACAATGGGCATTTGAGAGGTGCCCTTTATTTCACAACGGCCTCGCTGGCCGTGCTTACGAGTGCCTTTGTGCACTGGACGGACAACAACCCGAAGAATGTTTATGAAATTATCGCGACCTTGCTCGGCGCACTTAGCGCTGGCTTGATCGCACTTCGGGCATATCTCGACACTCACCTCAGCCGTTTCACAAAACCAGAAGATGAAAAGCCTACTCAAGTTCCTATTACTGATCGCACTGATCGCTAATCTTGGCTGTCAGTCCACAATCGCGCCGGGTGCAGATCCGGTCATCGTAACCACACAGCAAGTGCTCGAAGTTAGTTTGGGCACTGTTGATAAGTTCCTCAAGTTCGAATACGCCAATCGTTCGAAGGTTTCGCCCGGAGTTAGTGAAGCCGCTGAGCAGTTGAGGAAAGAATTCCCACCGGCATTCCGACTCGCTCGCGGTCTGCTTACGACCTACAAACAGTCCCGAACGCCTGAAAACAAGAAGCTGCTCGACGACTACGTGTTGATGGTCAAGCGCATGGCGGTCAAAGCGCAGGAGGCCAAATGAGTCCAGTCGTAATTCAAGCTATTGTGCTTGCGTTTCAGGAGATTGTTGAGATTCGTGCCGCGCTCTTGCAGAAGGGTGAATGGAGTCCGGAGCAGGAAGCAGCATTCAATGCCAAGAGTGAGAAGATTCTGAGTGAAAAGCAATGGCAGATTAAAGGCACACATTCTGCTGCGTTCGATGAGTGAAGGACAAACTTAGTATCTATACACCTACATCCGACCCAAGCGTTTCGTTTGGTCGTGTTACACATAGCCTAGCTGCGTGCTTTCGCAGACTAGGCTATTCTGTTACTATTGGCGAAGATCGCAAAGCAGAGTACTTCGCAGCTATCGACGGGCCGTCATCTGTTGTCAAGACCAAACATCTAATCACATTTTGGGAAACAACTGAGCTACATCCCCCTGATATTGCATGCCTCAAGATGCAGGCACGTAGCCGAAAAATTCATGTCACATGCAAGCAAGCAGCTGATGTGATTGGCCAATACGGAATTAAGACATCGAAGATTCCACTGGCTTCTGAGTATACGCCATGCGTACTAGCGCCGATGAAACCGTTCACGTTTTATACAATCTACCAAGATGCAGGTTATTGGGAACGTAAGCGTGCACAGGATGTTGTTGATGCGTTCGAGTTGGCATTTCCAAAAGTATTCGATGTTCGTCTGATTGCCAAACAGAATCCAAACTGCAAAGAGCTTATAACGTTTGATAAACGCATCGAAGTTATTCGTCAAAGCTTGCAAAGCGTAAAGCATATTCACGAAACAGGCCACGTGTTTGTGAGCGCCTGTGGTGCTGAAGGCTGGGGCTACCCGCATCACGATGCTATTGCGCATGGAAGGCCTGTGATTTGTCAACGCATTGGAGGGCCTCTTGAATTTCTTGACGCAACTTGCGCGTGGTTTGTCAAACCTTATATGCATAAGGCGCCTAAAGGAATCTATTCTGGTATGGGTAAGATTGGTCGAGTAAATGTTAACGAATTAGCCGCAAAAATGCGTTATGTATATGACAATCGCGCAGAAGTCATGGAGAAATCCACAGCCGCTTTTATTCGGGCAAGGAATTTCACTCTCGATCAGATGACAGTTAGTGTCAAGAAAGATTTCGGTCTATGAAGAAATTTACCTACATGCCCGTCACAAGGGCGCCAATCAAATCCTACACGCCCGTTGTTCTCAACAGGCAAGTCAATCAGTCACTTGCGATTACAGGATTCACGGCGAGTCTAGGCGCATGGCCCGGAGCGACGCGAATCTTTGCGCTTCAGAAACTCTTGCTACCGGGCACAAACTTCAGCGTACGAGCAGGACAAAACTTCACATACAGCAATTTCTTCATCTGTGTAAAATGGAGTGTCAGCAGCGTCGTGCGCCGATATCGACTCTTCGACAATACCAAAGCGTTGCCCTCGTACCCACTCTATGCCGGCGAGATCATTCCGGGCACCGGCGCTGAGCTTGAATATTGGAACACAGCCACTTCGACAACTCCAATCATCCCGACTTTCAACATTCTCACCGACATCCTCGAAGCGCCAGACGACTGCTGTGACGTGATTGGTACGGCACTTGCAAACGGAATATGCTCGATCGGCGCTCCTACGACACTCGATGGAATGTTCTATCAGTGCCGATCATAAATCCTAAATCGACTCTAGGGGTCATCTGCTTCGTGCAGGTGACCTCTTTTTCATTTCTATGGCTCTTAATTCAAACGCTTTCGTAGAGGGAATTGACCCAACAAGCACGTTCGGAGGCTATGCCTCGGTGCTATTGCAGTTGATTCGTCAGGCTCTTCCGTCGTCGACTTACGGAATGATTCTGTTCGACAGCACGACGCCCGACGTTACCGGTGCGAATGCGTGGCGGAAGCGTTGTGTGTGGATCAACACCGCAGTGCCTGCGACGCCAACAATCAACATCTATCGCGACACTGGATCGCCGGGCTGGATCAACATTAACTCCGTAATTCCGGCCGGAAGCATCACCGGAACGCAGATTGCCAACGCGACAATTACGCTCGCGAATATGGCTGTTGGTGGTGGAACGGCTGGGCAGCTTATTCGAGTCAATTCTGGAGCGACGGGCTTTGAATACATAAATTTTTCGAGTCTGTTTACGTCCGGAATAGTGCCTGTTAATTCAGTCGTTACAAGTGCTGTACCTGCAGGTACTATGCGGGTACTCGGCAGTTATGGAGGAGCTGCATCAAATTGGTTTGGAATAAATGATCTAGTGGCTGATCTTACTCAAGGCATCTTGACCAATCTTGTAATCTCAACTCCGGCGCTACTGACAGATAAAGCACAGTTCTTGGCAGCTAAGACTGGTGACGTTACAGCGGTTTGGCGTTACATTGATCCAGCTAATGATATTAATGATGGAGGTTTGAGTGGTGTTAAGCTGACTAACTTGACGGTGTCGCTTGGCAAAGTCAGTCAGTCGGCAGCAACGACCGGTCAAGTGCCTACGTGGAATGGATCTGCATGGGCTCCTGCGACTCCTGCCACAGTGGCTGTTACAAAATATGTTACGCCAACGGCTTCGATTCCGTATATGCCTTTGCAAGGACAACAGGTATCTTTTACGCACGGATTGGCAGGCATTCCGCAAAGTGTTCGCGTTGTTCTTTATTGCCTCATAGATGACCCACCGACTAACTATATTGTAGGTGATGAATTGGATGCTGCCTACCCATTTTCATCTAATGGATTTAGTAGCGACGACCAAGGAACTCCATTCAATTTACGTGTTACCGCTAGCTCAATTATATTTGGTCAAAATGATCTAGGTTATCCTATTTACGTTGCCAGTAAAACAGACCGAGCAAAATCGGTAATTACACAAGCTAGGTGGGGTGTGCGTGCTTACGCTCTTTATATCGCCTAATGACTCCTCTATTCCAACAAATTTCAGAGACAATCGGCGTATTGCCGAACAGTCTCGACGAGAGTAACATTCTGCTCGCGTGGGCTAATCGCGCCGGAAAGTTGCTATTCGACGGCTATGATTTGCCCGGCACGGTCATCGAGCAGTTCTTCTGCTATGATACGGCGCAGCACGTCATCAGCCTTCCGTGGTATGTTGGATCGGTGCGAGGTATTCGCCGCAGTGCTTCAAGCCGCAAAGTATCATTGCTCGACATGCGGCCGCGATACAACGTCAGTCCGTGGACGCAGCCGCTGTTTAAATTCCGCCAGCTTGCCCCGTCGCCTTTGTCCACTGGCCTGACTCAGAGCGGAACTTTGACTTTCGTCTTGTCCGCCGCCGAGACTTTCCCTGTCAACATCACGATCATCGGCCAGACCGCAACGGCGTCGCGAGTGGTCGAAATCCTCACGTTCAATGTCGGCGATACGTCCAAGACCACAGTCAACCAGTGGAGCCAAGAAGCTCCGTTTGGCATTACGGCACTGAAGAAAGATGTGCTTACGTCCAGCGACGTTCAGGTGCTTCAGACGGCCAATTCGCTTGTCGTCGGAACCATCGCAAATACCCAACTCGAAGCACAGAACATTCGCGTTCAGGTTCTGGACTGGAATCTCACACAGTCGTGGAACTCGCAAGATGACGATTGTCTTGAAGTTCTGTACAAGAAACGCTATACTCCGTTCGTCTCAATCGACGACAGTTGGATTGACGAGCGGCTCGATCAAGCTCTGGTCTATGCGGTGAAGTATCTGTGGGCCGTAGAAAAGGGAAAGGCCGACGACATTGCACAGTACCAGGGAATGTACATGAGCGCCTGTGAAAGCGTCTGCACGAACATGGAAGCGTCGCAGGAAATCCTAATCACGATGGAGCCGCTTGGGTCGGCTAATGCCTCAATTCGGGCGCCAATGTGGCCCTTCTTCTACTCCTATGATCGCTACTAAGAAAAGCTTCGTTGGCGGAATTAATCAGCTCGTTGACATCACGAAGCTTGGGCCAGACGAATACTGGCTCTTGATGAACGCTCGCGTTCGTACGAATGCCGTTGAGGCTGTTTATCTTCCGTCGGATGAAACTGGGAATCTTTCCAATGTCACAAAGTTTCAGGACATTATTGCCGCCGGGGCGCTGCTCATTGCCTTTGCGGACGGCAAGGCTTATTACCGCACGACGACTGGAGCATGGCAGCTAATCCCGAGCTTCACGATGGGCTCGACGCAGGATCGCATTTACAGCGCTCTTGTGCCCGGATCAACGGTCAATTTCCGTCGCACTGCTTCGGCGCCAACAGGCACATTCGACCTCACCTCGACCCAGACTGCCTCGCCGGCCGCACTTGTTGTGATGGATGGCGTTCGTCAGCCGTGGGTAATTCTGCCAGATGGAAGTGCTCGGGTTACGCAGACATATAACCAATGGAGTCTTACATCTCCGGAGTATGTTCCGATCGCGAATAAGCCCATGTTTTACAGCGGCGTTCTTTATTCTGTCGCGAAGGATTCCGCCGGGCGCGAGACCCAGATTGTGCGCAGTTGCACCGGGCAGCCGCTGAATTACATGATTCAGGTCACTCCGGCAGGAGCTAAAACCTCAGCTAGTGAATCCGAAGGCGGAGCATTGGGCATGGCTCACAGTGTCGGCTATGATGCAATCACGTCACTATCGGCCATCAATTCCGTCGAGGGCGGATTTGTCGTATGCACCACTCAGAAGACCTTTATCGTTTCGCCTGACACTACGGTTAAGAACCTTATTTACGGCGAACCTACTTTCCGGAATCAGGATATTACTTCGATTGGAGCGCTGAATCAAGACTCTGTTGTCGATGTGCTCGGTGATGTGGCCATCGTGCACGACACGGGCATCAGAAGTTTTAACGGAATCATGCAGTTCCGATATGAGGGCCGGAATGCACCGTTCAGCGCTCCAATCAACTCTTTGCTCGACGGAATCACTCAGTCTAAAGCCGCGACCGGAACGCATGATAACTATGCGATGTTCGCCGTGCAGACTGTTTATGGCTATGGAATCTTGTTCTATGACATGTTGCTCGGCAAGTTCGTGTCGCTGGACATTTATCCCGGCATCGGCCAGATTCTGAAGTTCACGTCGGTGCTCGACAATGGAATACGCTACACGTATTTCATGACGGCGACGAAGATCTATAAGCTATTTGGTTCTAGTGTGCGAGCCACGGCAACGATGTACGGCGGCGAGATGATCGCGTCGCAGGATTACAATGCCGTCAAGCTCACAACGGCGCGGCTGGAATTCAACGGAGTTCAGGAGGGCGGATATGCCGAAGCACTTATGTATGTCGACGGGCAGCTTTCGAATTGGAAAAGCGCCACGATCAATGCCGTCGCCGGAAACTATGCCACGCAGCGCAGTTTGCCTTATGACACTCCATTGACCGAGGGCGCTGTTGTGCCGGCCGAATTTAACATGCAAGATACCTCGCCTGAAGGTGTGCGAGTTGGATTGCTCGTCAGGTTTAATACCGACGGGCGACTTGTTTCAGCGTCGGCGAATGTTGAGGAAATCGCCAAGTGGCCCATCGTGACGTTCAATGGATTGACCCGAAATGAGCCTGAGTTCTTCGTGATCATCGGCGACGATGGAGTTGGGCCGAGCGGCTTTACGCCCGAAGAATATGCGAATCGAGTCGCGCTGAATAACTACGTCCAGAAGCTGAAGAACGTTACGAAGTTCATCGGCACCGGCGATCATGCTTATAGCAGCGGCACGTTGACTGAAGTAACGAATAATCTCGCCGCATTCTGGGGCAATGTCAAAGATCGATGCGCATTTGTGCCGGGCAATCACGACAACGACACGGCCGCTGGGCAGGCGTTCTTCGAATACTTTGCTCAGCCTCGTTATTCAGTCGTGTCGACGGGCAATGTTGATATCTTCCTTGTCAATACCGGATTCAATACGGCTGGAACGCAGACTGAATTGGATAATGCTGGGACACTCGCGACAAGTGTTCAGTTCACGTGGTTGAAAACTGCCCTCGCCGCCTCGACCAAGAAGCACAAGTGGGTTATTTGGCATCATCCGCCGGTGACTTCAGCCTCATCGTATTATCCCGGCAACACTCAAATGGCCACTATTCCGCTCAAGGAATGGGGCGCGACGATGTTGATGTGCGGCCACGGTCATATTGTCGAGCGACTCGATTGGAACGGATTGCCTGTGATTATCTCTGGCGCCGGCGGTCGGGCTCTTGTTGGGCTTCATGATCCTCGAAGCGTGTATTCACAATTTGCCGCCGCATATATTCCGGCTTATTGGGAAGCCACAGTCACGCCGCTCGGCGCGAACTTCGTCTGCAAGTCTTCAACTGGTGCGATACTTGATAGATATTTTCAGGCAATATGAGCCCAATCGAAGCCCAACTCAAGATGTTTGATTGGCTGACGGAGCATCCGAAGGCGCGCAAGTCTTTTCGAGGCGCCAAGAATCCTCTTGATATCGTGGTCGATTTCTGCGATAAGATCAACAACGGATTTGAGGTTAGACTGCTGGCCTCGCCTCAGGAAGAGTTTCAGGCAATGATTATGTTCAAGATTGTGCCTGATGAAAAGCACATTCACATTGCACATATTCTGTGCGACTCAGGCTCGATGAGATATTTTGTTGATGCATGGAAGGCTGAATTTCCTGACTATACTGTCGGCGGACAGCGGCCGCGTGGGTACAAAACTTTCAACGCTTCGAATTTTTAATCTGTATGAACTTTGAGTTTAACTTTGGTCTTGTTATCGCCCATACGATTCTGCTCGAATCAAAGGGCATTGAGCCACTTGGTGCCACGTGGGCTGTTAATGGCGGCGATAATGCTGCGCCCTCGACACAGGAAAGCATGGATCAGATTCTCCGTGCTTACTCCTCGAACCTTCCGAACATGGTTCGGGCGCAGACCGAAGCCGCTCAGCAATACGAGCCGGCGATGTTGGCGCTTCGGGGGCAGGTTTCCCCGGGGCAGAATCAGCTTGATCTTGACTTGCTCAATCGCTTCGGTGGCCAGTTTGCCGCCGCTAATCAGCGCATTGCTGGCGATACGGCGATGTCCCGAGCCGGCGACGATCTGCGGCTTATCAATGGCCCCGGTCGCGATCTGGCCCGGTCGGCGATGGCCATGCAGCGCGAGTCTGATCCCGAAGCTTATCGCGCTCGCGAGTTGGCTGTTGGACAGCTTGGGCGTCTGAACGATAGCCTCATTAATCCCGACGCGGGCATGAGTGAGTCGCAGCGCATGGAGATGGATCGGTCGCTGGCCCGAGATAACTTCAGTCGCGGAACGGGCGCTAATCCCACGGCGACTTCGACTGTGTCCAATGCGATGCAGTTTGGACAGGCTGGCGAGGCTCTGCGCAATAATCGGCAGAGTGCTATTGCTGAGGCGGCGAAGATCAGTGCTGGTGCTGTTCAGCCTCTGTCGAGCGGAATCGACACGTTCCAGCTTACGACTGGTCGCCCGTCGGCGATTGGGCCGAATGGTAGCGGCAGCCGTGAAGTTGGTGCCGACACGAATGCGCTGGGATCTGGACTGTTGAATAATACCACGAACGTCCGTCAGCAAGAGAATCAGATCAACAGTCAGCGCCGCGATGCACTTGATCGTGTGTCGCAGGTCATGTCGTCGTTGCCCTCAGTTAGTTGCTGCTGGACCTTTGCTGAGGCTTACTACGGCTGGGATAATATTCCCGACGAAGTTCGCATTAGTCGCGACATGCACTACACTTTGCAGCGGCGTGAAGGCTACCGCATGATGAGCAAGTGGCTCGTCCCACAGATGCGGTCTTCTCGTACACTACGCTTCGTGACTATGCTGTGCCTTGTCTGGCCTATGACTTGCCATGCAAAGTGGTACGTCAACAATAAGGGAATCGGCTGGATCTTCACGCCGCTGCAGCAACTCTATCTAGCAATATGGGAATACTACGGAAAACGCGCTGGAATGCCTGCCGAGGTCTACAACTTGCACTTGGCAGATGGGCCGTGGAACTCTGGTATCTTCCCGCCGACACATTCGTAACGCCTCATTATCACGATTTCGACGGCAAGTTCATCAAGATTTTCGGCCGCGGCACGATTAACAAAGAAGAAATCACAAAGACTTGGTCTTGGTTTGATTTCAACCTTTATACGATTCGAGCCCGTGAAAGTCACTGGCTGCTGAATAGCAAGTTTCCTTTGGTATTTCTCAATTTTCAAAAACATAACGCCGCCGTTCAAAGCGCCGGCGAAAACTTTGTGGAGAGCTAATTATGCCTAAAATCGAAATCGCGACAGTTAAGCCGGCGTATTTCTATTCGTCGAAAGATCGACGCGTAAATGCGCATGGAGGTAAAGGATCACAGCGGGCGAGTCTTGACCTTAGTGGAGTTACTGGCAAGAAGAATAAGGGTGCCAGTGGCGGAGGCGAAGATTCGGCCGGACCAGCTTCTCACGACAGCGGCAAGATGGTTGATAGTGGCGCTGCGGCTAATGCCGAAGGTGATCCGTTGATGGTACCTGAGAAGGAAACTCAGGCGCCAATTATGGCCACTGGGCGTAAGCCTGCGTTCTCGATTGGCAATTCGGCCAACGGTAACATTGATCTTGGCAGCTTACTGTCTGAGCGGACTAATGCCGCGTTCGATGCGACTAAGCCTGTCGGCGGCGACAATGTTCCTTTTCAACCCACGACCGGGCTCGGCGGCTGGTTTCGTCGGGCATTTGGCGATCAGAGCAACGAGAAGAATCTTCAGGCGCAGGGTCAGCAAGGTGCTAGGTGGGAAGCTGAGAAAGCCTTGAAGGATCAGCAGGCTCGCGAAGATGCTCGCGACATGAATAAGTTCAATCAGCAACTTGCAATTCAGACGAATGCTGATGAGGAGCGAAAGGCTGAACGGGCGGCCGCTCAGAAGATGCATGAGGAAGATCGCGATGCGGCTCAGCGGCGTTGGGCGTCTACTGAGACTGCGAATATCTACGACAGGGAGCAGGCTGATATTGATAGGAATCTGAATCGGACTGCGACTACTAATCACCAGAGGGCAATGGAAGACCTTGCGAAGCAGGAGCTTGAAATTAAGAAGAAACTTGCCGAAGCTAAAGGCGACCCAACTCCTCACGTAACTGCATTGCAAGATGGCAGCATAGTTATTGCCGGACCGAATGGTGTGAACATGTTCGACAAAGGTACGCAGGACGTTGGCAATATCAAAGGCCGTCCGGCTTATTTTGGGCCTGTAAATATGTATGGACAAAAGCCGCCGCTTCCTAAGGGTCCGCCGGCGACCGGGGCTCCGGCGGCCGCGATGCCTCAGGAGCAGGCTCCGGCTGTTATGCCGATTCCCGGTGGCGTAATGCCTCCAAATCAGCGTATTCCAGTCGTAGATCCTGCCGAAGAATCTATGGATCCTTATGAGCTGCAAGCAAAATTGCCTCAGACTGGCACAATGGTTGATTATTCCGGAAACACACGTAGAGCTCCTAAGTTTCTAGCTCCGACATTCCAGGGCTGGAGGATCGGCCAATGACAAACATTCAAGAAAAGTGGCTTCGTGATAACGGATTTGATCCGGCGAAGTATGACATGGAGCCGAATGGGCAGGTCATTGAGCGACCGCCACAAGAACCAATCTCCGGCGCGAAAGCATTCGGTGCGTCGTTCCTGAAGAACATTGGGCCGACTGCTGCCGCGATCGCAGCGGGGGCTGGTATCGGTGGTCTTGAAGGTCTGGCCGGTGGACCAGCAGCACCGATCACTGTTCCGCTTGCCTCGATCGCTGGCGGACTTGCGGCTGGCTATGGCGTCGGTTGGGGGCAAGATAAGGCGATTCAGAAGTTTGCTCCCGGCGCAGCTGAGTATCTCCAGCGCGCCGAAGAGCAGCATCCAGTCGCATCGTATCTTGGTGGTTTTGCGCCGAATGCCCTTGCGTTGAAGCCCTCTTTGAGCGGACTTCGTGGCTTGGCAAATCCGGCAATGGGGCTTAAGACTAGCCCAGCGTTTATGAAAGCTGCTGCGAATGTCGGCGCGAATGTGGCCGGATCGACGGCGGGTCAGCTTGTGAATATGTCGCAGGGCGGCGAGTTTTCGCCCGGACGATTCGCGGCGGATGTGGCGCTTGGGTCGCTGTTCAATGAACCAACCAAGCTTGGATCGCGGCTCGGACTACATTCGAATCCGGCCGCGCCTGCTGCGGAGAAGTTTAATCTGCATGAATCTCAGGTCAATCAGGCATTCGATAATGCGCTTGCATCAGGTGAGCGTAGTGTGCCTGAACCACGGACAGAAGTTCCTGTGGCTGAGGAATCTCGGGAAAGCTATACCGATGATCCTGAGAAGTACACCAAGTGGTGGACTGATAAAGCTGCTCCGACTGAGAAGCTGATTGCCAACGCAGCTAAGTCGGTGAAGATGAAGCTCTCTCCAGAGCGCATCGCCGAGATTGCAAATGAGCCTTATGCCAACGAGATCATAGCCGGTAACTATGAGAACTGGCCTGACTTCCTTGCCGATCAGGCTGAGAAGGCTCTTACTTCGGCACTGAATAGCGGCAAGCTCAATGAGGCTGTGTTTCGTCCGAGCGATGAAGGATATGGTGAACATAGCGAAACTCCGGTCTTTAACAAGAAGACTAAAAAGTTTGAAAAGTACGATGCTCGTCCTCCGCGATTCGAAGATCAGCCTGAGCGTTATCCGGTTTTGACGGCTGAGGAAGTTGCGTCGAAGCGATTTGAAATGACGCCGGAAAGGCAAGCGCAGTTGGATAAAATCAAGGCAAATCGTGAGGCTGATGCGAAGGCTCAAGCTAGTCGTGCAATCGAGAATGAACGTGTTGCGGCGGCTGAATCTACTCGTAAGGCTGCATTCCGTAAGCAGACTGAAGATGCTGAGTTGGCCGCCACGATGAACGCTCAGCGTGAGCGGGCTGCAAATCTGCGCTCAATCGCTGAAGGTAAGGCTGAGGAACTTCGCAGGCTTACGCAGATGAGCAGGCCGCAGCTTGATGCTCCAGTGACGCGTGAGCTTGCGCCGCGTAATGAGGCGCAGCTTGGGCGTGAGAATTGGCTTAAGGCGTCGCCGGAAGAACAGGCTGCTGTGGCAGAGAATGCCCGGAAGCTTGATGAACAAGCTCAGGCCGCCGAGGCTGAGAAGCAGGCTAAGTTGCCTGATCTCGAAGCCGCGCAGGCTCTTGTCGACGAGGCGGCTGATCGTCGTGCGGCAGCCGAACTAAAGCAAGAAGAGCTTGAACAGCTTGCGAAGAAGCTTAGGTTGCCGAGGGCGATGATGGACGATGTTGTCTCTGGCCGCTCGACGCTTCAGGAAGCTTACAAGGCTGAAGCTACTGCGCGGGAGATGCGCGATGAACTCTATGCGCGTTTCCAGAACAAGTCTGATGGCACTCCGCTAACGCAAGAAGCACTCGATGCGATCGCGAAGATTGCAGCCAAGCGCGGATTGAAGATTGAGCTTGGGCCGATTGACGCCGCGAATGGACAGTGGCGCATTGACAAGGATGGCAACGCGGTAATGCGTCTTGATCCGCTTCATGCGCGTATTGACACGGCCGCTGAGGAGCTTGGGCATGATGTGTTTAATCGGTCGGCGACTGGGCGTATGCAGAAGTCGCTGACTGAAGCGGTGCAGGATTCGCCGGCTTATGAGGCCGAGCTTGCACGGCGCATGAAGGATGTTGAGGCTGGAAAGATGACTCAGCAGAAGGCTGAAGATATTGCGAGGGAAGAAGGATTCATGGCGGTGTTTCGTGAGAAGTTTCCCCAAGTGTCGAAGGCCGAAATGGCGTCTTGGTGGAAGGCATTCAAGGCCTCGATGAAGTCGATGGCCGGAATGAAGTTGTCGCCTGAAGATGCGATGTCGTGGATGTATTACGCCACGCATGAACATACGCCTTGGAATGCTCACGCGGCGAATGGGGTGGTGGCGACTGGAGAGAAGAGGAATCAGAAGGGTGACTATATCGCCGCCATGGAGAAAGCACGTCAGCGTAGGTTGGACATTAAAGATGTAGATTGGGATGCGCTAACAGCGGGCAAGCCCTTGACAATCGATGACATCTTCGGTAATACAGCTGCAATGTCTCGAATGCACTTCGAGAAGCCTAAGTTGATTGAGCATGGAGATATCGAGTTGCTCGGTGTTGAACCACGTGCAGGTCTCGTGAGTCGTGAAGGCGCCTTTGGTCGTGCTATCACGACGGGAAGCAAAAATGAGGGAACTATTCTGATCGACAAGGCCTTGTGGAATGAGGCTGTGCGTGGCGACAAAGCTTCGCGTGAACTATTCCTTAAAGTTTTGAAGCATGAGATGGGTCATGTCGACGATGGCGCTAATGTTTATGATCGTTCGCCTACGGAACAGGAACGTGTGGCTGATGAATTTGAAGCGCGTTATCAACCTCGCGCTCTACTAGCCGGCGAACTCGACAAGCTGGCCTCCAAAGGCACGCCTCATGCCCTCGCGGCCGATGCTTACAAAGCTGGCTACAACACTCGCGATGCTTATCTAGGCAGCCTTCGGGAGCGATTCAACGAAGTCAATAAGCTCTCGCCCGAGGATCGCCTCAAGCTCGACGCGCATATGCAGAAGGAGAATGACAGCAAGATTCTCCAGACTCCTGAGCCGGAAATCGCTGATGCGTATAAGCAGCTTCGCGGCACATTCTATCCGTCGGTGCCGGCCGACTATAATCGCGAGGGATTCATGATCCGGACGGCCGCCGGTGGCGCTCGGGCGCGCGGAACTGATCCGACCTACTCGGCCGAGCATACGATCTCTGACGACGTAAAGCGAATCTTCCGCACGCCGGAAGGTGAGCCTAAGCGTCAGGCGCTTTACGACGACTTCATCAATCACTACTCGAAGCTCTATGCGGCCGATAATCCGAGCAAGACGGCGGCGGAAGTTCTTGCCTACGCTGAGGGCAAGTATCAGGAGGAGATGAAGATTATGCGCGGTGAGTCTGATGCAGGCGATGCGCATTTTGCCGGTGCAATTAAGCCGCAGGGCTATTCACTTCCGCCGTCGTGGCGCTCTAACGATCTCCTCGCCAAGCTCGATAACTATGCCCGTCGTACGGCCACTGACTTCGCCTATCAGAAGCATATCGAAAGCAATCCGAACTTGATGGCTTCGCTTGGGTCGAAGTCCTACAAGAACGGAATTGCGATTCCCGATGCAATTCTCCGCGCGAATCAGCATCAGCAGATCATTCTTGATCCGTCGATGCAGAGTGTGATTCGTGAGTTCAACGGACAGCCGGCGCGGCCGAATGATAGTGCGATGGCTGGAGCGACAAGGCTTGTCGGAGTTGGAGCTATCGGTCCGATCAGTAAGCCTAAGGACGTAGTTGCGACCACGTTCAAAGGCCTATCGTATCTCCAGCCGACGGACTATGCTGCCGGCGTGGCAGATTTCGTCGGCAGGCTGGCGAATTGGGGCGAGCTTCGGCAGCGGTCATATGAAAGCGGTCTGAATCGTCGCGATGCGGCGGCTCAGATGAAGACTGTATTGGGCAGCGCCGATGAGCTTTCGAACTGGATGACTAAGTCCGCCGAGAAAATCTCGAAGTATACCGGCCTGAATCAGCTTGAATCCGCCGCGAGGACAATCGCGCAAGGCTGGGGCGAGACTATTGTTGGCCTCACGAAGACTCGGGCATTGTCCGGCGACGTGAAGTCTGCTGAGTTCCTTGACAAGCTCTCGAAAGATTGGCGTAGTAGGACAGATGCTGACCTCGCGGCTCAAGTGGGCCGGCTGCTTCAGGGCACCTATGACATGCGCACGTTGCCCGCGTGGGCACTTGAAGGTCCGGCGGCGCCGTTCCTCACGTGGAGCAAGTGGAGCATTGGCCAGTATAACAACTTCAAGAAGTTTGCGATTGAGCCTGCGATGAAGGGCGACGTTGCGCCGCTGATCGGGCAGATGGTTATTGGTGTGGCGGGCGGTTCGGCTGTGCAGGCCGTCGCGGACTGGATGAACAATCGCGAAAACAAAGACATTAACTGGAGCGAGTTGTCGTCGTGGGTTGACCAGAATCAAGGACAGCTTGGTAAGGATGGCGTCGAGTTGCTTGGGCAGAAGCTGTTGACACTTGCGCAGAATCTCGGCACCTTTGGGTTCGCTGGCGATCTGGCTAAGACACTCGTCGATTCGGTCTCGGGCGGCGGTCAGGGAGTGGGCACGATGCCAGTGTACGACGCGGCGATTGACACCGGCAAGCGCACGATGGCTGCGTTGAAGGCGATTGACAACGGCGAGGATTTCGGGCGTGTGTTGAGGCAACTCGTCGTGGATCTTGGTAAGGGTCATTTCCAAGTCGCCCGAGCGGCATCGAACTGGATCGACACCGACTCGAATCTGGAGTATAACGATAAGCGTCGGCGTCGGCTGTATGATGAACTAAGCGGCACGCCTCAGGCCGGCAATGCGTTCGCGGTGTCTTACGACAATCTTACCGAACGCGATCTGGACCGTGCTGAGCCCGAACAGGTTGGCGATATTGCGAGCAGGCTGATCGAACGGGCGGCCACTGAATCACGGTCGCTCGAAGAGTTCCAGCAGAAGATTCGGAAATACAAAACCTCGCAGAATGGAGTGATGCCGAACCCTGAACGTGATCCGGCGAAGGCGATGGGCTATCTGAGTTGGCTTGAGGATTCGTCGCCCGGGGCCGGAGTCGATGCTAATGTGCGATACGAAAGTAATAAGCGAATGGCAGCATTTAGGAAGGCTGCAATAGCACAAGGAAGCGGAGTTTATTGAAACGAAAAAAGCCCACTCAATTAAGAGTGGGCTTTGTTTTATTCCTCGCCGAGTAGTTGATCCTTCTCGAACTCTTCGCGATCGTCGTCGTGGCGTTCGGAATCGGGCGGGTCATCATCCCACCGTGGACCGCGCTTGCGAAGATTCTCTTCAGCTTCGCCGCCGAGATATGGGTTCCAGTTCATTTCTCAATAAAAGTTAAATCTGCCGGACTATACGACGGACTCTTCAGCACTTTGCCTGACTGATTCGTGACGATAAAGCAGCGACCGCTCTCGGCCACACGAACTGCTTTCGACATAACTGGACGCTCGTTAACTTCGGCGTCTGTCCAGAGCTTGCTCATGTTCGACCGATGGACTTCGGCAAAGCCACGAGCAACTTCAGCGGGTGAGATTCCGGCCGCAACAGCGTGGCCATAGGCGACATAGAGCTGATCGAGCACGGCGTCGAAATACTCGACAAGAGACTCGGCCTCGTACATCTCGGTGACTTCCTCGTTGATGAGGTCGCAGCGAAGGTCGATGATGCTTTGAAACGGCAGAATTTTCTGCGGCGGAATGGTCTGGCCAAAGGTCTTCATGAACTCTTGGACTTTGGAGCAGTTGTCGTTGAGATATTCCATTTGCATGATTTCGTGTTTGTCGGTGTCGTTCATTTCTCTTGTCCTTTCATAATGATTCCTCCACCACAAGCTGCATATCCCGCGATATCATGCCAGTGGTCGAGATTTTTTGGTGAGGTTTTAATGCGGGAAAGTTTGACACAGATCATGGCGACAGCTACATCTTCAGCTGTAAATGGTTTGCCTTTGATTTCGAAGACAGTATTCCACAACGTGGCGATATCCGCGAAGTTATCCTCGGCGTCGCCATGTGTGGCATTGCGATCCTTTGTGATGTAGCCTCTAACGACATCGAGAAATTCGGAGCGTAGATCGGCGGAGGATTTAGCCTTAGGCGGATGTCCAAGCGAGAATGGTGTAACCTCGTCCGCATAGTTTCCATTGGTCCACATACGCTCTGGAACAGACAACCATTGCTGCATAGTAAGTGGTGAGGGTCCGCCCGCAGTTAGGCAATAGCCGACATATCTCGCATACGAATGCGGAGCTTCGTCCCGCCACTGTTTAATCTTTCCTGACATAAGTTACTACTCCTTCCTTTAATGTTTCTTTGATTCGACCAAGCTCGACGAGATCTTTGATGATCGCGTCAAATTCATTTACGCTCTTACATGCGCCGTGAAACTGCATGAAGAGTTTCTTGCGCGGAATACCTGCCGCCGAGGCGCCGATTACCTTCGCCATCTGCTCGGCGACCTTAGCCGTTTCATTGCGGCCGAGGCCGACATATGGAATGTGCATGTTCTTTTCGAATCCTAGCAACATTCCCATTGTCTTCTCGCATTCGTCCAGCGTGATAACCATGTCTGTCTTCTCGGCGAAATGCACAGACAACAGAAGCTTCATGAAGTGCAGATTCTGCCGCTCGTAATAGCCGCTCAGCATCGGATGCTTGTTGGTGTGGAGCTTCTCGGAGTTGTGAACGAAGTGATGATCGCAATACTCGCGCGCTCCGGCCGCCCAAGTCATTGGGCCGAACACAGTCGCCAAAGCTCGCACATGATCTTGAAGTCGTTTCAGCGCCGCGACTTGATCTGGAGTCAAGTCTGGAATCATAAAGATGCCAAAGCGTTTCGACTGTCCATAGATAATCACCGATCGGCTCATGAAGCCGTCGGTCATGATGTCCTTATTCTGCATCGACTGGAACTTTTCGTTCGTCGTATTGCCGAGCATCGACACGCAGATGTTGGTGCAGAAATCAGATGAGCCATGCTTAAGTTTCCTGACATATCGCTTGCCGCCGTTGTAGGCTTCAAGTAGATAGTTAGTCAGGTCTTCGCTGTGGTGTTTGAAGATGGACGTAATCTCGTCGAGAACGAATACCAAGCTGCTATGATTGTAGACTTTCGTCACGCCGTTGGCATCTTTGTAGCGATGAAGATATACCACGCGTGAAGTTTCTTGTGTGATCTGTTCGAACGTCGTGCTGTTTGGGGCGAGATAGACCAGCGGTTTTCCTCGGCCGCCAAAGTTCTTCTCGTTGTCTTCGGCTTTGAGATTGGCCTCGACTTCATTCTCCGAATCTGTCGGCGCATTGCGAATGTCCAATACGTTCTTCATCGAGGTCGTGATGAGCGACTTGCCGCTGCCGGCTGGGCCGATGAATGTCATGTATTGATTCGCAAAGACTGGATGTGATTCAAGGCCGCCGAGCCAAACTCGCCGCTGAAGGGCGGCTCCGATCATGAAGTAGAACGCTGCATCAATGAAAGGCTGAGGACTCATTACCTCTTTTGTGTATAGTGACCAGTCATCAAAGTTGCTCATTCAGGTAAGCTAGTCGGACTGAGTTCTTGCGGATTTGAAGAGTCGTGACCACTGTCAATCCTTCGAGCTTTTCGAGCTCGGGATCGAAGTCGTCAGGCAGATGACTCTCATGGACAATAACAACCTGCGCGGGCGGAATATCTGCCGGCCAGCGCCCGAGTTTTTCTCGGATCTGATTCGTTATTTGAGTTAGGCGATCGTTTGGCATTAGGACAATTCTCTCATCCCTAGCGGATTATCGTGTTCATCATAGCCGCCCCAATTCTTACCGGCCTGAACCTCACTGCGCATCGTGAAGTTAACGCCATCGCGGCCGGTCAGGTCGGCGGCCATACAGGATGTTAGAAGCGGGGCCGTGGCCACAATCTCTCCATCAGGAACGATCGTAAGGAAGCTATCGTGTTTGTTATTAACAGCTGGACGAATATGAGCAGGCCGTATAGTATTAAACTTGCGGATAGCGCGATGAGTGATGCAACCCACAGTGCTTTGCGGTACCCACGAAATGGCTTCGCGGATATATCCATCAGTAATCGGCCGCTCAAATCGACGAGGAAATCCAAATAGATTTCGAAGTAGTCTTGTGCTGCGGACAGTAAATTCAATTTCATCTTGCCATTCAATGATTTCAGGGAATAGTTCGGCGAAGAACTTGAGGAACAATCGGCACTCGTCAAGCGTCAGGACCATCGTGCCGTGAGATTGCTTGAGCGCCTGAAGCTGAAAGGTGCGCTCACGCATTCGATATGAGGAGGCATGACAGGTCATCTTGCCGACCTTGTAGGGAATGCCACTGTTCTTAATTGCCTTGTCGAGAGCTTTCCAGCCCGGTTGGGCTTTGAGTTCGGCGGGCGACAGAGACTTCCAGAACTGGGGCGACTGTCCGTCAAGTGGCCACTTCGCCGCGTATTGCTCAATGAAGATGTGCAACGCGACGAACGTGTGCGGCTTGATTCCGACCTTGAACAACTCACGATACTTGCCCGGTCGGGTCAAGTGGGCCACGACCAATGCCTCGGCGCCCGATTGGTCGGGCTGGACGAAGCTGTGCCCGGGCGGCGCGATGTAAATATCCAGAGCTTCCTTGTCGGGATTCTGGAGATTCGCACCGTAGCGACCGAATAGCTGTCCGCTGGCGAGGCGGAAGCTATTGGTGCCGGCAGGCTTCATGCCTGTGAGACAGTGGAAGTGAAGTGACATTAGGAGAGGCTAGGATTTTTCCAGTGTTCGAGTTCTTCGACCATGTCAATATCCTTCCACCGCGCCAGACATTCGATAAACTTCCTTGCACATGAACAGCAAAGAACCTTATCGTCTTCGTCTACATTTGATTCAACAATCACATGGAATGGAGCCCTTGCACTTATATTACACTTGAAACATCTCATTTAGGTTCCTATCTCCCTCCAAGCCACAAAGCTGCTATTGTTTGGAATACCGTCGGCGCTCAGAAACAAATACTTGATCGTGGCGCGCTTGCCAATCTGCGATTCACGGCTCCACTCCAGCCGCTCAAGATCAGTGAAGCCCGTTCCGACGCTGAACTCCTTGCCATTCTTGGCCATGAACACTAGCGCCCCGACTCGGCCTTTGATTCGCTCCTCGGTCGAAAGCTCCACGCCAACACACACAAACTCCGCGTCGACGAATGCCTTACGCTTCTGAAGATTCATCGTGGGCTTTTCGGTGTGGCCTTGACGAATGTAGCTGCCATATGGGCTCTTGAGCATCTGGCCTTCGTAGCCTTGAATCTCGTAGTTCCGATAGCAGTCGTCAATGTCGATACGAGTCAGGCACATCTTGTAGGGACAGAGCAAGACTCGTTCCGATTGGGCTACCGAATCCTGAAGGTCAATCATGCGCTGAAGGGCTTTGTCTTCCGTTACCACATCGAAAGCCCAGAGATCGACATTCGTCGCATTTGGTCCTGCTTCGTGGCGCGTGACGCCGACGGCCTTCGTGATGTCCTGAAGTCGCATTCCGTGGCAATACAACTCGCCGTCGATGATCTTATTGCCGGCCGGCTTGATGTGCGCGAGGACCGGATCATTCCAGCGAAGACCGTCGCGGCTGAAGAATCCGGCGCCCGGAATCCACATGCAGCGCAGGCCATTAAGCTTGGGCATCGAGATGGCGTGACCAAAACGGGCCTCGTCGTAATTCGAGGCCCGCATGAAACTGGCGGCTATTGTGGGATTCTTCATGTGAGACGCATCTTCGGCTTGACGCCCATCGGAAGCTCTGGATGATTATCCGGTACGTTGGTCCCAGTGGTTGCACCGGCCAACTGCTCCCTCAACTCCGCCAGCTTGGCCGCCTGACCAATCACTGTCGCCTCAAGGTCATCTCGCCGCCGAATCAACGTCATCAGAATCTCCATCGGCTCGGCGTTGCCTCGGAGATTTAGGGTTTTGTCGCGCCGCAGGTCGACGATCTTGCTGAGAAGCTGAACAGCCGGATAGGGCATGTTCTGCATTACGATAGGGTCCATGTCACTCATAGTTAGTTTGTTGTTTAATACTCCCAAATCCAATTCTGAAATCCAAGCATACCTTTGAGCTTTGTCATCCGACGCATCTCAAAGATCACATCAATCGCGATGTTGTGTGGGTTCTTAATCTTGATCTTATACAGAGCATCGCCAGCGACCGAAGCTGCTCCGGTATCGGTTGTCTTCTCAGGCTTATAGCCCATGGCGCCATGCAGATATCTCACGACCTGATCTGGCGAGCCCGGATTAAGTGGCTTGCCGACTAAGATGTCTAACACTCGTTGGAGGTCTTTGTGCCTGCGCTCGCAGTGTTTGATGATTGACTGCCGTCGAATCTCATTGTACTCCAGTCCGTGCAAGGACATGAAGCCATAGTCCCAGAGGGAAGACATTGCTTGCTCAACACTAGCTCGCAGTCCTTCGTCGGTTTGTACTTTAGCAAGTTGGCCATAATATATCTCCCTAAGGGCAACGACGTCCTTGACATTATACGCGCGAAGCTGGTCAAACTGCTGCTTATTTCGGGGATCAAAGGTTCCGCTTTCGTCTTTGTGAAAGGGTCTGTTGGCGTAAAGGGTCTGCTGATGAGCGAGAGACTTTTCAGCTTCGGGCCAGATTCGATGCCCGGCTACCATTGTGCAGTAAATATCCCGCCCGAATGGAAGTCGGTAGAAGACGGCGAGGAAGAGTAAGTCGAAGAGTGCATTGTGAATTACGATTCGGCGGCGGCTCATCTCACGTACCAATACGGCAAAGAAAGCCGGACCGACACATAGATTGCCAGTCCAATCATATACAGGAACACTGTATACAGGACTGTCGCCGCAAGCAATGGCGAGACACAGAAGCTGATTGTTCTTTGGATTGCATTCGATATCGAAGAAGATATCGCCTTTGAACGAAAAGACATTAAGCGCGTCGCGTGTGTTCTCGACGAAGCATGTCGCCGCTTCAGCCGGCGCCTGTAATAATTCATAATTCAGGAGCTTCTCGACATCGCGCTGGAACCAGAAGCGATAGTTAGTGCGCTTAGTGGGCGACGTTGATTTGCCATCGCCATCGGTGTCGTCGCCATCGTCGCCATCTACGCCGGCCAATTCGTCTTCAATCGCCCTCGCGTCGCAGCAATCCTGCGGCCAATAGGTGGCGATGTAAGGGATGCGTGAGGCGGACTCATATACTACGCCACGATAAGCGTCAAGGGTTTTGCCCTTGGCGTTGGCTAGATACTCAAGCGACTTCTGACCGGCGAAGATAATGCGACTGATCTTTCCGGCCGGCCGATCGCCTGTGAAGAATGCCGACGCGAAGGTGGTCCAGACCTCTGAGTCGTAGTCAATGTTGAGTTTAGTGAATGTCTCCCGACAAAGGTCGCCGGCGGGGCCAAGATTAATGCCGTTGTTATCGCGATCAAATCGGTTAGGTCCATGGAGAACGAGGGCTATCATTGTAGAAAGAATAGATCAATACGACGCCCTTGATTATCCTCAGTATGAATTACAGTTTTTGTGTCTCCTTCCTTATAATTCATGTGAGCCATTGTACGATCCGCTATAAAATTCAGACCAAATAACTGGCAAACTTCAAAAGGAGTTGGACTAGACTTACTTGTTTTTAATGGAAAAACAATTACATCAAGATCCTTAATCGACTGACCTTTGAATAATACAGATCCTGTAAGCCCAACACAGGCGTTGTGTGATTCGATCATAAGATTATTTGCTCGAATCCAATCGACAGCTTCAGTTAATGTCCACATAAATGTATATTACTTAACCGGCCACCAATAGCAGTAGTTGTTCGGCTCAGTCCAGCCGAATTGTCCGTAGTGGACTGGATCTTTTCTCAAGAGATTTGAGCGGTGGGTTTCGTAGACTCGGTTGTCATGAATCCATTTCGGCGAAACGTGTGCCACAAACCATTCATCTACATGAATTGGAAACGGCAAGTCAGGCTCGTAAGCTCGCCAGAACTTTTCGAGTGTCGTGTCTTTGAATCCACGTCGTGTCCATTCGGCCACAATCGCACAGTGATAGTAACCTAGCGCCTGCGGATATTCCCGCCACATCTTCACAGCCGGATGATTCTGCCAGCCATAGTTTGGATCGAGCAATGCCTTGAGAATCTGCAAGTTCTCGACGCGCTGCTTGCCGAGACGCTTGTTGTCGAGGACCGCCGCCGACTTGGCGTAGTCGGCAAAAGGCAAGAATGTCTGCACAGGATTAGAATATAAGGGCCACGATAAACCATATACCACCGGCGATCAACGAGCCGCCAAGAATTATTGCGCCGTAGCTCGCCGAGTTCTTGTTGTAGTTATAGCGGCTTTTGGCTTCGAGGAGAAGCCACGATAGCGAGGCGAGGGCGAAGCCGGCGAGGAATGCAATGGGTGGTAGGATGCTCATAATTCTGTAAATGAAAGCACTCCATCGGTCATCACTCGAATCAAACGATTCACGTTTCATGTACCTGAATACACGAAACAAACAAGTGAAGATAAGTTACCGATGGAGTGCAGAGATTGAAGTAGGCTACGAGTTGGGCTGAATCCCTCTTGGTATGCCGACTGTAACAACACGGTTCGCTCCTACTTCAAATCTACTGCCGCGCATGAACTCACCAAACCGAGGCAGACAATCCCCGGACACCCTTAGCCTAACGCGGCAGTAGATTTGAAGTCGCAGACTTTAACCGGTCTGCGGGCGGCTAGCGAAGTTACAGCTTCAATCCATCGGCCGTCGGCTCGATCTTCGTGTTCGACGGATCTTTGCTGTTCGGATACGGATTCGGACTTGTGCCCGGAGCCATATCGTTAATACGCTTCAGATCCATTCCGAGCCACATCACAGCTTCCTGAAGCTTAGTGATTGCAAGAGACCGTTCGCGACTAGGCGACAACTTCTTGAGCTTCTGAATCTGCTCGTCAATGTCGCGACGCAGTTCCTTGTTCGCGATGATGTCGTGTTCCATAATATCAGAACGCCTCAGCGTCAACCTGCACCAACTTCCGCACCTGACCGAAGTCGAACTGCGGCGTATACCGGCGCACCAGCGGCTCATTGGTCTCCGGATCACGCTTGGCCAGCTTCAGGTCGTACTTCGCATTCTTCTCCTCGCTGTCGGTGAAGTACTCAGTCTGGCACGACACAACCATCGACACCTTGCGATGCTGAAGCTGCTTGACCAGCGCCTCGACTTCGGCCGGCCCATACTCGGCTCCGGGCGGAATCTGATCCAGAAGCCCAAGCGCCTCAAGGGGCTTGTTAAGCTGGGACAGAGCGGCATCGACGCCGTTCTTGTTGTTGAGCATGACATACATCGTGCCCTTCGCGCCGGCAGTCTTGTAGCTGCGGCCGGCGTGTTCGACGATGTCCGGCCCGGCGATCTCTGCATCGAGCACGAGCATATCGTTACCGCTAGACGACTGCTTCTTCTCGACCGCGTGAATGAGCACGTTGTAGACTCCAACGGGCACGTATCCGATTTCCGCTTCTTGGCCTCTAATCATGGTATGTGTGTTTTTGGTTTTGTTTGCTGAACTCCATCCGCGTGGATGGCAAATGGGAGGAAGCTAGTGGTGTGCCAAGATTAGGCAGCTTTTGGTTCGTTGATACTTATACCCTTGCAACCCTCAAGGATAAGCGCAAGTGGATATTGAATCTCCTTGAGTAGTTCTGCTGACGCAGGTCCGTCGACCTTGATCTGTTTAACTTCTGTAATCAGCGTCTTTCCAGTTTGACCATCGTGATAGACTATCACGGTGAGATTAATTGTGGTCGAGCCGCGTCCCGGAAGTGTCGGCGATTCTTTCGTATCAGAATTTAGGTTCATAAATGTTAAGCAACTGCCGCCTCAATCTTCTTCAATGCCTCGTTCACGTCGTTCGGAATCACATCCGCAAGGCCCCAGAATGGCGGCGTCTTGGCGAGCGTGACGCCGTCGGTTTGCGTGCCGAGGAAGTATTGGATCTTGCCTGTTTCTTTGTCGCGCTTGGCGAATGAGGTCCAGACGGCAATGCACTCGGACTCGATGCCCTTGTTCGCCCACTCCTTACCTTGCACGAATGCACGGCGTCGGGTAGTGATGCCGCCATCGAGACCTTGAATCTGTACGATTTCTTCAAGTGAGGTGATGATGCCGATTTTCCGCGTGGCCTTCAGTTCATTGAACAGATCCTGAATGCCATCGTTGTAGTTCTTCCAGATGTCGAAGCCCTTATACATCTTCTCGCAGTAGACCTGAAGCTGGTCGATGCCGGCCGTGACGCTGTCGAGGGCAATGATCTTGACTGCGGGATCTTTGGCGGCCTTACGAATCTCGACAAGAAGCTTGTCGCGATTGTCGGATGAAATGACGGCGGCCGGATTCGTCACGCGAAAGGGCATTCCCTTACGCTCGGCGTCGATGATCCGCGTGGAATCCTGTGGAAGATTCCTCAACGCCGAAGACTTGCCAGTGCCGCTTGGACCGACGATGGCGATGAGGGTTGAGAATGGAGTTGGGGCAGGTACGGGAGGAGTCATGTTTATTCTTACCACTTCAGAGGTTCATATTTAACTACCGGAGTTTCACCTAGAAACAGATCGACTTGATCTTTATTCTGTGCAAAGCAAAGCCGCTTGAACGGACACGATGGGCAACTGTTGGTGACCATGCCAGTGGGCGGCGGAAGCTGTTCGTCTGCGATATACTCTCGCACAGCCTCGATGAAGTGTTCGACCTCCACACCGAACTGTTCGAACTGCTCGTCGGTGAAGCTCCACTCAGGCCCGACTCGCCACGTGGGCGGCTGCGCCGAGAGCATCACAATCAGCGGACGCACCACCAGCTTATTGTACCACGCGAGATTGGCGAGATTGATGTCGGACTTGAAGATGTCATATGCCCGACGCCGCACGATCCACGGATAGAACGTGAACTGACTGTCGCCGGTGTAAGACTCGACAACGTCCTTGAATAGATACTTGCGCGTGGTCTTATAGTCGGTGATGATGATGATGTTGCGGCGCGGATCATGGCCGATGAGATCAATCGTGCCGGTGTAGACGAAGCCCGGATAGTTGTCGATTGGGAACTCGAACTTGTATTCGGCGCCTTGCATGGCGTCGATCTTGACCGGCACCGGAAGCTGATTGAGATTCAGGGCGGCAATAGCGGCCTTGACTAGACCTTGCTCCTTGATGCCTAGCTTATATTCCTGAGCTTGCTTCAGCGCCGCGAGCATCGCCTGCATTTGATTGTCGGCGCCTCGATCATATGCCACATCTTCGGCGTACTTGTGAATGACCTTGCCCATCAGCAGCGACGATTCTTCCTGATGCGGGCGCAGGCCGAGATAGACCGTCAGCATCCAACGGCGCTGACAGGCGGAGACCTTCAAGCCGCTGGCGTTGATGGGGATTGTGGACGGGATACCTTCTTGTGGAAGATCTTTGAGGGTGAGTTTCATGATTTGCGCATTGTGAATTTTTGCTGTTGTTTAACCATATCCGCTAGCCCCGGAATCGAGGCCATAAGCGGATCTTTGAGAAGGTCATCGACGGTCGAGCCGACGGGGCGAGTGAAAGGAAAGTGTGGCGTGAGCGCTTTGGTAAGTTCGGCGTCGGTCATGTCGGCGATTGGTTTCGGGAAGCCGAGGAGTTTGTCGAGATCGCTCATTCATCTTCCTTTCTCTTCACATGTCGCTGTCCAAAGTTTCTCTTCCACGGATGCGGATGCTCGTCGCGAAGTTTATATTTGCGTATGGCATCTTGAGTTTGTCCCACAGCGCCACGTTTGTTGAGCACGTTGTCTGAGTCTTTGTCGCCGGTCGGAACGATGCCGGTCGTGATTCGTCTAATGCGTTCGTTCATTGACCTTTATTGTATTCGATGTACAGATTTGCAAATCTCTCGGCTCGTTCCCTCACGACAGCAGGGCAGCTCGAGGTGAGCCAACCACGGCGGCGGAATCCCGACAGTCCAAGATTCCACATGCAATAGAGCTGGGCGGCGGAAGGTTCTCGGCCGGCATGGGCTTCCTGATATTTGTATTCGAGATAGAGAACGTGGACATATGCACAGCGCTTGGCTTCGGCTGGAATGTGCAGCTTGCATTTCTCTTTTGCAAAGTGTTTCTTCCAGACCGATGGCATGATCTGATAGCGCGACAGTTCGCCGCGCGAGCCGACGATATTGTCGCGGTCGCCTGTCTCGATAGCCGAGATGGCCCGGAGTTTGGATTCAGTTTGGATGCTGAAACCGGCGGACATAGCCGCGATGATGAGGGTGGTTGTTGTCATCCTTCCAATCCCTTCTTGGTTTCTTCACTAAGCTTCATGATTACGACTGTCTTTGTCTTGGCAACGTACTCATACACCAAGTGATCGTCTTGAATGGCCAAGTTCTCAGCCCATTGAGATTCGTTTGCCGGCACTCCATCCCACTGATTCCGCGTGTCGAGTTCGGCATCGTTGATGAAGCTCATAAACTCCTCGCGGAACTTAGCCTGATCGAATTGAATCTCAGCGTCAGGAGATTCGTCGACTTGCACTGGCGTCAGGAAGTCGAACAAGTCCACGTTCGTCGGCACATTGACTGAGAATCGCACTGTCATTTTGCGACATTGAGTCGCGAACGTGGGCAGATACTTCTTGATCTCTTCCCATTCGGCCTCAGTCGAGCCATGCGGGCACTGGAGTTTATTCAGTCCGCCGTCGATAAGCCACTGATAGCCTTGATTGAATTGCGCGGCAAGTGTGCGTGGCGATATGCTGAGCTGAATAGTGCTCACGTCGGCGATGCGTGAGTTGATTTTGAGCAGCCGCGAAATCATCGTGATCACACGCTCGCCGTGGTCGCGATTGTAGTAGGAACATCCGGGCTTATTCGGGAAGTCAGGGAAGTGCGGCGTGGCGAGAATCTTCTTCGCGGCTTCGATGGCTGATTCTGGATCGTAGAGTATAGCGTTGTCGAGTTTCATTTGGGTTAAGAGTCTAGTCGTGGCAACATGGTCCGGCCAAGTTCGCGATTGAGTAGCAGATTGAATAGCGCTCGGACATTACCCAGCGACACAAGTTCCAGTGGAATGTATTCGTCAGCGTCGAGTGGCTGCCACTTCTCGAAGCGAATGATTTCGTTGGCGACATGTCGAACCTCAGCCAGTCCGCGATCGCTGAGTGAATAAGTACGGAGTTGAATCTGACTGATGCGGAAGTAAAGATCCTCTCGGAACGTGCCGGCTTTGACCATCGAGAGCAAGTCGCGATTGGTTGCAAAGATAAAGCGGCACTCGATGCGCACCGGATCAACGGCGCCGACCGGAAGGACTGTCTTGTCTTGGATTACCCGCAGCAACTTAGCTTGCTGACTTAGCGGGAGTTCGCCAATCTCGTCGAGGAAAGCAAATCCCCTGCCAACATTCCGCAAGAATCCGGGCGCGCCTTTGGACAATGCCCCAGTGAATGCGCCCGGGACGTAGCCAAATAGCTGCGACTCGAACAGACTATCTGTCAGTCCGGCCATGTTAAGACTGCGGACATTTTTAGCTCCGTCGCCAGAGAATCCAATGATGCCCGCGAGTAGTTCCTTACCGGTGCCAGAAGGCCCTTCGATCAATACACTAAACTTCTCTAGCATGTATGCGAAGGCAGGAGAGTTAAGCTTGATCGCGAATCGGATAGTCTCGCGAGTGGGCTCATGTTGTGTTGCGTAGATATACCATGCCCAATCACTTACACGCTTGATGAGGTGCTTGGTGTCGATGAACTCGCGTTCGATTTCGGCTAGCTTATCGGCTTCGAATTGGGCTTTGAGTGCGGGATGTTCGAGTGGGTTGTTGGAGATTTTCATGAAGTACGTTTATAGAGTATTGGAATTTTGAATTGTCTATTTGATCTTAGCCTTCATCATCTTCATCCTCCTCAGTCTCAATTACTCCCGACGATTCATGTCCCTTCAGATCCTCAGCCGACAGCGCCTGCGCCGCGGCCCGATTCCGCATAGCTTTCTCAAGCTCACTCGCGAGGTCAACATTACTCGATCCGATCGCGTCGACTGACTTTAGCTTCGACGCCAGCCGCGAGGCCATATGATCGGCGAGCAGTGTGCGAAGTGGGATATAGATTTCCTGAATAGTGTCTGTGATAGTTGACACTCGAACGCATCGGCCAAGCGCCTGAGCAAACTCCTCGGCCCAATAAGTCATGGTGCTCATGACCCAGCGCGGCCGACAGTGAACGTAGCGATGATCCAGCGAGATACCAGTGCCGCCGCTCGACAGGGTATAGACACAGAACTCAGTGGCGCCTTCGAGGAACATCTTCACGTTCTCGTGCCGCTCTTCCTGTGTCTGATTGTGCAGCTTCATCTCGCGCAGCTTGATGTTGCGCTCGCGATAGTGGTCCTTCGACATCTCTCGGAAGAGACGTTCGCTGGTGTACTTGATTCCCTTCTTGAAGCGGCGAAGTTCGGCCGCGTCTATGCCGAGTTCGTCCGCGGTCGGCATTGCGAGGCCGGGATTATCCAGCACGAACTTACCGATCAGGCCGCCGATCTCATTGGCGCGTTCGGTCGGGAGCAAGTCTTCCTCCTTGATCTCGGCCGATCCGCCCCAGATGAGGGATATCTTCTCGCGGGTATAACCCAGTGACTTGAAGTATGGCGACTCCGATAGCTTCATCACGAACTCCTTCAGCGTCTCAGTGAAGCGAATGGCCAAGACGGGCGCATAGCCTGCCTTGTGATGTTCGATTGCATCAGCGACCCACTGATCTACGCTGGCAAGTTCGGCGGCGCGGGCCATGACCATGAAGGCAACCATCACCTGACCTTGCGGGTCGATGCTCTTGCCTGTGTTCTCAAGCGACTTGAGATAGTTGTCCATTGCATTGACAACCATGCTCCAGTTCGCGGGGTCAGTGATCTCGAATAGCTTGACGCGATTGAGCGCCCGTACTTTCTGCGGATCATTGGGCGGCCGAATGAAGCGGTTGCCGATCGCAATACTCCATCGTTCGAGCGCGGCGGCATTAGGCTTATTGAGTGGGATCTTACTGTCGCCATTGAGTGCGCGGCAGAACTCCGTGAACGTCTCGCGATTCACAATCCTTCCGTCGTACTCAACCTGCATCGACAGCGTCATGAATAGCGTGTCTTGCAGCGTGACCGCCGGCGTCGCTGATGTGTGAACCCACTTGATCTTCGGGAAGGCGAGGAAACTGCGGGCATAGCGATGCCGCTTCGACTTCTCCTTCTTAAGTTCCTGAACCTCGTCGAGGATGATAAGCTTCGGCGCGGCGGCCTCAGGCAAGTTGAACTTGATGATCTTCGTCGGCTGCCCGAACACTACCTCAGTTGCCTCGCTGAAGAATGCCGCATTCGATCGGGCCATCAGTTCATTGTAGCTGATGACTTGCACCGCAAGCCCAACATCCTTAAGGCCTAGCCGCACACAAGTCTCTCTGAACTCAAGCACTACACTGCGCTTAGTCACGATAAGAATGGGGGCGAATATGCCCATGAAGTTCAGGTACTCGCCGGGCTTATGTTGCTGAAGCCAGAGCGCAAGCCCGGCCGCAATCCAACTCTTGCCCTTGCCGGTGCCTAGCGGAACAATCGCGCCGCTCAAGTTCTCGTTGAACAGAACATCGAGCAGTGCGGCGATAGCTTTCTTCTGCTGCGGCTTGAACTCAAGTCCGGTAGGCAACTTGATGTCGATGGTGGAATAGGTTCGCTTCTCTCGCGAGGCTCGCTCTTCGGCGAGTCGAATCTGTTCCTTTCGTGCACGCTCAGGCGCGGCCGCTACCCACATCGCGGTGATGCTACTGAGCAAGTCGAGATTCAATTGCCGTTCGCGAATGCCCGGCTTGAGTTGAAGTCCAAGCGCTTTCTCGACAGTGTCCCACGAGAGCTGTCCATATCGACAGGCATCGAGAAGCTTACGCTCAACGGCACGGGCCGAAGTCAGCGCGGATTGCTCAAGTTTCTGGGCAGGATTAAGTTCTTTGGATGGTGGTTGGAATGCGGGAATAGTGTTGGATAGTTTCATTCTTCGGGAGTGGGAGTTTCGATCGGAGTCGCAGGCGCTACGATGTCCAAGACTTCAAGGACGTTGTTGAATCCGTAGGCTTCGGGCGTGGTGGCTATGGCTGAGACTCGGGCCGACAAGGCTTGAGTCTCAGGCGTATCTTTCTGGAGGTCTTCGAGATGCTGTTCGAGCTTGCGCTTCTGGTCGAGCAGTGGCTTGAGTTTGTTGTTGATGGCGACAAGCTTAGTCTCGGTGGCGTTGCGGAGTTTGACTCGGCGAATGCTAGCGGCATCGCGCTTCGCGGCAAGCTTGTGGAGTTCGGATTCAGTGCTGCGGCGGAGTCTGGACTTCGGCTGTGGATTCATTTGATGTGAGTAGGTTACGAGTGTCGATTGACTTGATGATGATGTCGATGGGGAAATAGATTTGTTGTTCGATGAACACACCGAGCAGCATATCGTGTAGATGTTTGGCGCGCTGGCGATAGTGGTCTTCGCCTTGCGACGTGAGACTCTTTGTGAGGGCAAGAGATTTGTCGGCCGGAAATACTTTCGTGGCCATGATCGCTTGGTATAGCTGGCTGAACTGGATCTCTTCGGCGCGGCGCGTAAGATGGGCGATGTCGGTGGCGAGGAAGTTCTCGCGCACAAGACGACGGCGCTCGGCGGAATGTTCCCACTCGGTGCGATCCCAGATCACACAGTAGTGAAGGTTGTCTTCGTTGATGGTCTGAATGTGGAACAGTTCAGACGTGAGGATTGAAGACAGTGAGTCGGCAGTGTCGGGCGTGACGACGATTGCGTAGGCAAGATGATTGCCGGCGGTGCGTCGGATGAAGTGTGAATGGGCTGCGTCTAAGGTGCAAGTGCAGCCGCGAAATAGAAGTTCATGGAGTTGTTTGGGTGATAGTTCAAGAGACATAAGGTTGCTGAGGAGAGCTTAGCTTGTGCCACCCGCAAAACAAAAGGACCCTGTCAGCGCCGCAGCCAACAGGGTCCTCTTGATGGATCAGCTAGTCTTACTTCGCCGGCGCCGGCTTCGTGGCAGCCTTCGCCTCGCGCTTGGCCTTCGCGGCGGCCAACTCCTGCGACTTCGCATGGAGCGACACGACCGCAAGCGCGATGTTCTGCCGCTTCGCGATGGCCGCCTCACGATCAGGCACGCCGAGCTGCTTCGCGACATCGTCAGTCCACTCGCCATCGAGCGCCATGTACAGCTGACCAAGCTCCGCGCGGAGAGACTGCAACTTGGCATTGACAGACTTCTCAGTCTCGCGATCGGGCGCGACGCCGTAGACAAAGCTGCCCATATAGTCGAGCAGCTGGCCCTTCTTCAGGTACGCCTCAGTCGCATCCTCGGCAACGTCGGCAAGATACGCCTTGACTTCGTCGTCGAGCAGCGTGCTGTTCACGACCGTCTCAGTCTCCTTGCCATCGGGGCCAACAGACTTGACGCGATGCTCGGTCGGCACGATAGCCTTGGCTTCGGCCAGTGCAATCGCAAAGGCCAGCGAAGCGACCTTCAAGACGGGCGTCTTGAACTCGACGGTGCGCTCGGCGGACCTAGCGGTCTTGCGGACGTGACGTGTGGCCACGTCGAGCCGCGGCTGACCGTCCTCCAACTCGGCGAAGACTCGGCCGGCGAAGGTTTCGATGTTATTCTGCTTGTTGTACTCGCTCATGTTGCTTGTGACTTTTATCTAACTCCTGAACTTTAGGTTGTCTCAGTTGCTTGAGGGCTGCTGAGTTTCGTGGCGTTCAGTTGTGGCCACTGAAAATTGGTGGTACACTATCGTAGTACCCAACGTTATTCGCGACACTAGCCTCTAAGCTACGGCTGTGCCAACTTATTCAACAACTCCGCACGGATTCCACGTCTTGCCGCCGTCGGTGGAATGAGCATACAGAAGCATGAGTACATCGAACTTATGATGCTCCCTATTATTTGTGAACCAGAATCCAGTGTCATTAATCTCTGCGATTGTTGCCCATCCAATCTGTTTTTGACAAATGTTTCGATAGATTGCACCGACTGGAACCTCCTCCGCCGTCCACGGCCTCAGCTTCGGCTCGGGTTTGACGCGCCACATAAGACGCGTGTCATAAAAGCCTGGTCGATGTGGTAGTGTCCAATCAAACCATCCATATTCGTATAGATCCGTATGTTGGACATCTTTTCCATCTTCCCATGCTTCACCGATATGGCGATTGGCTTTTGCGTATTCACGTTGAGTCATAATGTTAGTTGGTATTAATTGTTTCGAACAGTCCCTTAAATTCAATCTTAAAATTCAACTTTACCTTCGGCTTCTTCTCGCCATAAGGTATGCCCATCGCATGATACATAGCTGCATTGTGACGATTGCCGAATAGCTCCCGAAATTCTGCGCGTGATTTGCGATTCATAATGTTATGCGTTAGCTGTCGGCGGCGTAGCCGCTGCGTAGCTGTGCGGTCTGTTGATTTCTGCGGCCGCGAAAACATTAGCCCTGATCTCGCGGATTTGTTTGGCCGCTGTGGAAAGATTGCGGGCAGTAACACTGTCCGGATATCCTTCGATATGAACAAGTTCAAACTCAGGATGTTTTGAATCCATGACACCCTTAAGTTTGTGGATATCAGAAGCTTCATAGATATGAAGCTCACGTGCAGCATCGAGGTAGAATACTGCATAGCTGCGCGGCTTAGCCATGGCGGTTGCGGATTTGGCAAGCACGTTATTAACGTATGCCAGTTCTTTGGACTTAATCATTTGTATGTTGTCGGTCAGAGTTAATTCTCCTACTGGACAATGACGTGTTAACATTAGGCGTGCCAAGCCGATGAAGCTACGCTGGCGCTACGCGCCTGAACGGATTACGGAATCAACGGTTCATAAGCCGCAAGCTTTTCCCAATGTGCAATGACATCTGGATGTGCATCGTTTTTGTTCTTCAACAACTTCGTCGCCTCAGTCTTAAGCCATGTCCTGCCTCCGTCGAGGAACTCCACCACTCTTGCCGGAATATCATACTGCGGATACAGCGCATCGTTCAGTTTGAGAATCATGAACGGCCCTTCGATACGCCGGGTGCGGCGAATGATGTCTAGATAGGCACAGCTTGCTTGGAATCCCGTCACGCCCTTGACGTTGGCGATGTAGTTGTAGGTAGCCACAGCGGCAAGTGACATTGCATAGACTGCTGTGCCATAGTCATGCTCCTGTTCGCGCAGGTCTTCGATATATTTTGTCAACTCCTCAATCTTGTTGAAGGTTGGGACAGTGTGCTCTCGCATTTCTTGTTCGTTCATAGTGTTTGTGTTAGTTTCTGTTAGTGGTTTCATTAAGCGTCTTTGATTATTACTGATGTCGTCCCGCGCTGCATCGCTGCACCATTCGTGCCTTTCGCCGAGCGATGCGTGACTTTCATGTGGTTTTTGTACACTGCCGGATGAAGAGGCTTGACATTGCCGCCTGTCTTGTGGCCGTATTCAACGGTGCCTTTGTACATCCATTGAGGCTGACACTTTAGACAGCGGTCGATGCCCAGAGCTTTACGCTCGGAGGGCATCGGGCGCAGGCAGCGAAGACAGATAGGATTTAGGGCCATGTTTAATTTCCTCCCAATTCCTGTCCGATTTCTGCGGCGGTTAGCATACAGAAATGACCAAGAGGCTCATCGACATTATACATAAACAGTACGTAGTACTCTGGCCACACGCATGCACGTTCGACTAGCATAAAGCGGCACTTATCCGACGGAAGCGGACGAGCCACAATCTTCCAATCAATTCCCTCACGCGGCTGTTCGCTGAGGAATTGATGAAGATACTTACTTCCTTGAATAGGGAAGCGATCATTCCACGGCGAGTAGCAGTCAAAGATAAAGTTGCAGTTCATACGACAATTACTTTCAGTCCATAATCTTGGCATCGTGTGCTTCACGCCGTGCTTCATCACGTTCACGTTCAAGGCGTTCTATTTCGCTTCGAAGCAACTTGAGTGCGTCCTCTTGTTTGCAGAAATCGCCGATAGCTATTGTCTGAAATATCGCATCCGTCTCCGGTGTTGGTTGGGTGGTCACTCCACCCTCCATGCGACGGCGGGCGAGACTTTCTGGAAAATCTTTATGTGGTCTGTGCAGCACAAAATCAGCGGTGTTATTTCCGCCCTCCTTGTAAGCTTCCTCCAGCCACGCGGCCGGGACGAGTCGGTGCCAGTAAATAGGCTGCTCTAGTTTTCCCACAGCGATAGAAACTCCATTTGCTGTTGCCTTCATTTCTCCGTCAATGATGGCAAGTGCATACGGCTTAGGATCACGCCCAAGTACCTTGCACAAATACCAACCCGACTTAGTAGGCAACTCGTCCGTGAAGACGAGGCCTTCATTTGTGATGGTTTTCATTTCTTCCTTTCCGCCCAAGCCATAGCGATAAACGCAGTGGCCATGCAAATAACGACCATACAGAATTGAATTGTCTCAGCAGTTTCTTTATTCATTTCATTCCTTTCGTAACCGTCCAAGACAACCCACCCGCAGATGGGTTGAATGAATGGTCAGTAGTCGTCGACGCTTAGTCACGCGTGACGTACTTATCGCCACTTTTGTTGAACGGATCGTGCCGATACATCAGCAGCTTGCCGTACGTGTACGTATGGGCATTGAGCCGCTGCGTGCGACGGCGGACGTTGGCGAGTTCTTCGGGCGGGAGCTGACGGAGCTTCATAGGATGTTTGTGTTAACTACGTGAATGTCTCACGCTCAGGCGACGTGATTGACACCTGCGCTAAAGACACTCTTGGTTAGAAGAGTGTTATGAAAGTTGCTATTCGAGGATAGCAGAGACGATCAAATAGCCAATGGCCCACATCAAAGTGAGTCCGGTGGCGATTTGAATGCCCAATACAACGCGTTCTTTCCAGTTCATGTAGTTAAGAATAGATGCTCATTCGGTGATCGAAAGAAGCCGCTCGACCAGCGGGAGAGCGTCGGCAGCGGCGCCAACGCCGATGGCGACGGCAGCGTCGGCGATGGCAGCGTTAGCAGCGTCGGCGATGGCAGCAGCGTTGGCAGCAGCAGCAGCGTCGGCAGCGTCGGCGATGGCAGCGTTAGCAGCGGCGTTAGCAGCGGCAGCAGCGTTGGCAGCGGCAGCGTTAGCAGCGGCGTCTTTGGCGACGGCACGCCGACGCACCGCCAAAGCCGCCGCCTGGCCTGCCCTGGCGCTCGGACCATCCACGATCTCCGCCAATGCCCGCAGCGTCGCAGCCTGCTCGGCCCATCCGAGCTTGTCGCATAGCTCGACTAGGATGGTTCGCACGGCCCAATCCGCGGCGGCAAATCCCCGCCGGCGGGTCAACTCCGTTGAACCCCTGCTTCCCACAAGGCGCGGCAGCAACGGCCGCAGCAACCGGCTCCGCTCCGCATTTGAGGGCAGGCGGTCATTGATGCGGCGGACCAACGCAGCGATCACTGGGCACGCGCACCGCGGGTGGTCCGAGTGCGGCTCGCCGGCCAGCCATGCGACCGTCTCCATGGCGCAGGCGCCGGCCGACGTGAACGCCTTGTGAGCGCCTTTCAGCAGCGGGATTGAGTCCAGTTGTTGGAGTCTGTCTTGGATTGGGGTTATCATTTTAGTTTGTGTTAGTTGTTGACTACGGAAAGATCGACAATCCTCTTAGCTGTAAGCGACTTCAACACTTGCATGTCACTATCGGAACATCCAATTTCGGCTGCCGACTGACTTGCAAGCCATCTTATTGCAGTTGCAATAACAATCTGTTCGTCAAGTGTCGATTCAGCACAACCGCAGAGGATTTGATGAATGCGGGACATTTCGATTTGCATAATTAATTTGTGTTAAGCCCAAGTGATTGGAGAAAGCTTCGTGCGATTCGACGGCACGACGAAAGTGCCCTTCATGCGCCACGAGCGGCCCTTGTTGAGACTACGCTTGTCGTGCTTTGCGGCGGACTTAGAGACGGCAGACGTTGACGGCGCACGACGAAGAGCTTCAATCGTGCCTAGGTTATAGACGTTTCTCGGAGTCTTGTCCCATGCTGCGGATGGATTACTTCGCATAATTTACCTTGTGTTAGCTGCCACACAATTCAACCAAACCTTCCGCCGTAAATTCACCATAACGGCTAATGAAATCTTTCTTCTGTTCATCGGTGATGGTGAAGTTAGTATACCTAACAGCTGCCCCGATTGCGGCAGCTTGCTGAATAGTAATTTTACCATCCAGAAGTAGCTTGATGGCCAAATCGTCGATTTTCATTTTACTTTGTGTTAATTTTATGCGCTTTACTTGAACGCATAGTATCTGCCACGAAAAGGGAATAATTGCGCGAAGTGCGCGATGGAAACTAGCTAGAGGAAGCTAGGAAGTAGAGGCTACTTGCTTTTAAGACCGCTTTATCGGGGCAGATACTATGCGCCCAACAGAGCCAACTTCATCGCGTGCTGGAGTAAGCAATGGCATTGCCTACTGATTCCAACGGGAGCAACTATCAAAACTCTGTGGGCGGTTAAGCGTCTAACATGCGGACAAGCGCATGTTATCGTCTAACTGCACGCTCTAGACTGTACCGTCCGGGGTTTTGCTTGTTGTCGCCCAATGACGATTAGCAGTCTGAGGAGTGCGGGCCGGTTCTGAGAAGCTAAACTAGACTCGTTGAAACGCTGACGTGTAACAGACGTTGCCTTTTCAGACGTTGCCCATTGCGGGCTGTCTCGGCTTCTCTGCCGGGTCGGATTAGGTGGATTGAATCCGCGAACGGATCGTTACATCCTATCCATTACCCAATCGTCCAGCATCGCTGTTTGCAGGACCGGAGAGGAGACGCAGCGGCGAGCCACTACTGTCTCATGTCTCTAGTCTAGGCTCCATTTGGTCGTTGCAGCGTCACGAATTGTCACAGGCAATACATGAGTGTGCTAGGCTCATGGCGACGACGACACTACACCTAGTGTCGTCGTGTCCCATTCGTGGGCAACGTACCTTTCGCGGACGGGTAAATCCCGCCTCACAGACGACGACGTGCTAACACGTGCCGTCTGGCTTCGGAGCATTGACGATTGAGCGCAGACGTTAGGTAAGCCGCATTGAGCGGCAGGAATTGCCTAGGCTCGTCCGCTATGCAAAAAAGAACCGTCCCACAACGCGAAGCGAAGGGACAGATTGGGCGCCATTACGCAGGGCAATGGCGCCTATCTGTCACTTCGTCGCGTTGTCCAGTGCGACGGCCAAGCTCCACGCCGATGCGAACACGCCGGCTCTCGTGGCATCAATGCCGGCCCACGTCGCGGCCTTCGCGGCCGAGGCGGACCCGAACGAGACGCCGCCTTTCGTGGCACGTTCGGCCGTCTTGACGGCACCAAAGCCCGTAAGGATGCGTTCGCGCTTGGCTACGATTGCGTTGCGAATGTCTCCGGCCGGAATAAGTGCCGCGGCGGCGTCGAATGTCTGTCCGTTGCTCATAATGAGGTAGTTAGTGTTTTGATTGAACCGTACCCTCTCCTTTTCATTGATTCCTCTTTAATTGTCAATGCCTTTCCCCATTTCAACGGTTCAATCCGGCGCGGAAACCCTTCATTATCAATGCTTTGCAACTATTTCACTTTTCTTCAAAGACTTGCCACGATTTCGCCTTCCATCTAATTCCCTTGTGCGTTTTGGATATTAAAATGGCCTGTTTTGGATATTCAACCGCGTCTTCGCATAGCTTATTCATCGTTTAACACTAACAAGACTCAAATTCTATGTCTTGGATGCTAAATAAGGTGTAGTATAGACTTATAGACATTTTTTTGAGAGGGGGTATGAATACAATAGTATATTATATACTACATATGTTATAAAACTAGAGTCTAAGCCCTTCCTCACCTAATAATATGTTATATTATCTACATATTATTCCAATCTTCATTCAATCTATCTTGAACGTCTTGTTCAAACTAAACGTTCAATACGTTCTAAACGCCACTAGCCACACCGCCGCCGCACGCGAAGAGCCCGAAAAGAAGTTGATTTCCGAAACAACCACCATTTCCACATTTTATACAAATCTAGATGCAAAATTGCTATACTTTAGCATGGCATTAGGCTTGCAGAAGCAGAAATATGTCCTCTGTAAGGTAATTTATGTCAATGCTCCGCAATCAAATATTGGGTTTTCGCCGCGCCGGAATGGAAGAAGGAGAAATCGCCGCCACACTTGACATTGAGCCTGAAGTTGTAAGGGCCGCTCTTGGTGCAATCGGCGGAAGTAGCGTCATTCGCCAGCAGATTCGCGAGGCCGAGCCCGAAGATGAGGAAGTTTCGGCCGCCGAAAGCGGAGAAATGCTCGGGATTTTGAAGACTATCGCCCGATCCGAAGATTCTGGCGTCTTTGCACAGATGTCGGCCGCGAAATACGTGCATGGAGTTCGGGCCGGCTATCACAAACGCCACCTCGATCTCAATGTTTCCAGCGGCGGCCTGCTGAATAAGATCAACGACGCCTACGCTGACGCCGCGGCCAAAGCTTTCTTGGCCCTTAAGCGTCCGGCTCCGGAAATTAACGTGACGGCGAGCGCTGAAAAGCCTGCGGCGCCAAACCCCGGCCCTTAAAATGTCAATTAAGCAATTCGCGAAGATCTCTGATGCTGACTTGGCCAAGTTTCGTAAGGCCAAACCGGCCGCGCAGCCTACTAAGCAGCCCGATTCTGCTCCTGTGGAGGTAGCAGCACCAGTTCCAGAGAAGCCAAAGTGGCAAGCGCACAACATTCCGACCCCGCTGCACCTTCTTCTTGCCCACCGCAAAGACAAGAAGCCATACCAGTGGCAAGCTGAGACTCTATTCCAGCTCGCCGGCTATAACGTTAACGATCTCTCACAGCCGCCGACTAAACCCACGGACAAGATTCCGCTCTACTACAATCTCGTCGCGGCAAACGGATCAGGAAAGGATCAAATCGTCATCGCGGCCTTCGCGGCATGGTTCGCATTGAGTAAAGTCCGGAGCCGCTGCATCATTACGTCCTCGTCGTATGAGCAGTTGAAGGATCAAACCTTCAAGTACATCCGCACACTCTGTGAAGACATCAACATATTCCACGGCCGTAAGGTATTCGAGATCGTTGAGTTCCAAGTAACATGCAACGACACCGGCAGCGAGATCAAATGCTTCGTCACTGATGATCCGGGCAAAGCCGAAGGTCGGCATCCGTTCGATGACTACGAAGGATCGGAGATGGCAGTCATTGTTAACGAGGCAAAGTCGATTGCAGACGAGATGTTCCAAGCCTTCAGTCGATTCACAGGCTATAACTACTGGATCGAGATCTCTTCACCGGGTCCAACCACCGGACATTTCTATCGCCGATGCACGATGGCTGAATACAGTTGGCCGACCGAGATTAAACTCGGTGAGTTTTACTGGCGCCGCATTACCGCATTCGACTGCGATCATTTGCTAGGTAAACATATCGACAACCTCAAGAAAGAATACGGTGAGAATAGCCTTCTATATCGCAGTCAGGTTCTTGCAGAGTTTACTACGCTTGATGAAGCGGCCTTCATCTCATCGATGCTGTTCGAGAATTACCCGAAGCTTCCGCCGCGCACGTTCGGGTTAAAGAATCGGGCCGGACTCGACTTGTCGATGGGCGGCGATGAGATGGTGATGTACGTATTCATGAGCGGCAAACTTTACATGCGTCGAGCCAAGCACGAAAAGGTTGGTGCGATCGTGGCGCAGATCATTACGTGGATTAAAGAGTTCGGACTTGACCCTAGTGAAATCCGGGCGGATGATGGCGGAAGCGGCAAAGCTATCCTCGACAGACTCGAAGAGCTAGGCTATGCAGTCATTCGCGTCCGCAACGAACAGCGCGCGTCAAACCCGAACTTCTACAAGAATCGCGGAGCTGAGAACTGGAACCGAATCAAGCGACTCACCGAAGACAAACTCCTGCCGAACCTCGAAGACACCGAGACGATCCTTCAGCTTACCAAGCGCGGATACAAAGTCACCGGCATTGTCACGGCACTCGAAAAGAAAGCCGAGATGAAAGCCCGAGGCTTATCGTCGCCCGATCGTGCAGATGCACTGGCCCTTTGTTTCGACGGCGTTCCAATCTCGACCTTCCAAGAAGGTGCAACGGTCACCGTCGTATCAAATGATCCGCAGTCGCGATTCGACGAACTGTTGATGATCGGAAAGAATCGCCAACTTACGCCCGACGAACAAACAGAACTCATGTGCTTGTTCACAACAGTAGCCGAGCGGCGAAAGCCGGCACGACAATCGCTAGATGGAGATGAGTCAGAAACCCAGAATCGCGGTCTATTTCACATTCACCTACAATGAAACTTTCACAAGAACAGAAAGATCGGATCGACGAGATGCTGAGCGATCTCGCGCCCGAGGAAAAGAAGTACGCCATTGACTGCTTGAAAGGTCAGGCCGTTGATAAGTCTTCGCCTGAAGAGAAGGCTGAATCCGACGAAGAGAAGGCGGCCGAAGACGAGATTCCGCTCGACAAGAACAAGATGTTCGAAAACGAAGAGGAAGAAATGCCGATGCCTCCCAAGACTGCTGCCTAAATAACCTATGGCCACATCAACCGAAGTCGTAAAGCCTGAGAAGTTGCTAGAGTTCAGCGAAGCTGCTGGACTCTTTCAGCAATACTTGTCCGCGAATGGGCCTGTCGAAGTTGCCGTCGAGGCTTCAAGGCGCCTGCGCTCGAACAAGGTTGATGTGGCTCAGTTGCAGAACAACGGCGATCTGCAGCCCGGTCAAACTTACATCGGCGTCAGGCTCATCAACCAGAACATTCGCAATGCTCTGCCGCCGCTGCTTAGCTATCTCAAGAATTCGCCTCGCATGGCGACATTCTCGCCGGGTAACAATCAGTATCTCGATCAGGAGTTTACGCGCGTAATGCAGTATACCGGCTGGGAGACAGACTACATCGAGTGTCTTGATTCCGCCGAGCAGAATGGCTTCGGATATGTCGTCGTGCGTCATAACGACACGAAAGTTGGGCATGTTGCGGTCGAGTTTGCTCCGTTCCAGAACGTAATCTACGATCGGCGCCTCACAAGCATCCAAGATTCGCCGGCGGTTCTGGTCAAGCACGCAATCACTCGCGTGACTTTCTTCGAATGGGATGCATTCGAGCAATTCGACAAAGCCTCAGCGGCTTATATCGCGATTCAGCAACTGCTCGCGCAGCCGACTGTCTCGAATGAGGTCTTCATTTACGAAGCCTTCATCAAAATTAGCGGCTTCGTCTATCGAGGCTGGTATTTCAATACCGGAACGGATTGGCTAAAGGCTCCAATGCCGTTCAGCAACGGAGTCATGATTAAGACTCCGCAGGTAGTTCCGCCCACGGCCGCTGATCCGTCGATGGCTGCGACGCCGACCGAAGAACCGACTCCAGCCAATCGCACAGAATACCCAATCGTCGCCAAGCGCTTCGAAATCACGTCCGAAGCTCGCCATAATCTTGCCGAAGGACGGGCGCAGAACGATTATCACAAGCAAGAAGCGGCGACGCAGATGATGACGGCGCTTGTGAACGGTTCGTTGCAGGCTTCGAACACAATGTGGAGCCCGGCCGATGGCACGATGGACGGAGGCGCGCCGGCGCAGACGAACATGAAGATTAAAAATGGGCAAGTCTGGAAGTCGCCCATGAAAGCTTTCAATGCGCCGTATCCCGATCCCTCGCTGAGTCGCTCGATCGACATGATTGTCACACAGAATGCAGCCGAAACTTCTCAGGTCGCATTTGCGACAAATAATCGCAAGGATACGCGCAAAACCGCCAAAGAAATTGAGGCCGCTGAGAGCCAACAGCAGCAGCTTACGAGTTCTGATGCGCTGGTATTCAGCATCTTTCTTCGCGAATTGTTCACTCAATGCTGGCCCATTATCCGCTCGGCGGCGATCTTCGGGCAGATTCAATTCCTCGACGAAGACCCGAATAAGCAGGAAACTCTCAGCAAAAACTACGAGATTAAGCCCGCCGGCGACGTAGATTTCCTCGAAAAGCAGCAGCGTCTGCAGGATATTCAGTCTGATCTGCCGATGTTCCAAGGAACTCCGCTCGGAAGCGAGATGACGAAGGAATACATTCGACTTCGCTATCCAGAAAAGTACGAACAGTGGAGCAAGATGTTGGTCCAACAAGATCAGGCCAAGCAACTCATTCAAGGTCTGGCTGGGGCGCTCAAAGAGACTGTCACTGATCCGGCGACCGGCCAAATTAAGCCCGAATACAAACCTGAGGAGCAGAATCTTGAGATGCTTCAGAAGAATGTCGAGCAATTCCTCCAGCCACCCGCGAAGAAATGATCGAACCTTCCACAGAAGCATGGCGCATGTGGGCCAGAATCCCAGAGACTCAAGTGTTCCTACTTAGCCTCCAAAATCGGGACAAAGAACTCTGCACGCTCGCCAAGAATGCAGCTAAGCGCGGCGATTCGCCGAATGAATTTCTTCTTCGAGCCTCAGTATTCGAAGAAGTTGCACAAGAGATAGCCACAAAACTATGACACTAAGCCCCTCAGCTCCTGCTGCGTCTACGGCGCCAGCGGCAGCACCGGCATCAGCCCCAGCAACGCCACAAGGTCAGACAGCGCCACTGTCTCCCTCAACATTCCAAGGAGATAGCCACCGAGCATTGCCGCCTTCAAAGGGCACGAAGCTCGATGGCGAAATCTCTCTCGACTTCGACAACGATGACTTGGGCGTACTCAAACCGGCAGCCGAGAAAGTCACGTCTACTGACAAACCTGCTCCCGATTCTACTCCTGAGGCGGAAAAGGACGAGTTCGACCTGACGCCTGATCCAGTTAAGGAGGCGCTGAAGAAGCTCAAGGATACTCCCGAGAAGCCTGAGGAGAAAGTCGAAGAGCCTAAAGTTGAGATTCCCGACACCAAAGCGACGGCGAAAGATCATGCAGGGCGCAAGTACACAGGCGTCGATGAAGTCGATGCGGTACTAAAGAAGCTCCCGAACGGAACATACGACAAGGTCAAGGACGAGATTCCGAAGTGGTTCGATGCTTACAAGAAGCAATCCGAAGCGCCGAAGTATCTCGCCGCGCATCCCGATGCATACACACTGAGCCCGCAGTATAAGGCGGCGGCGTCAGATTATCAGTTCAAACAGTTCGAGGCTCAGTCGGTTCGGGCCGCATTGCTTCAATACAAGAACAATCAGCCGATTAAACTTCTCGACGGATACGACGACAAGAATAATCCGCTCTATCAAACCATCAATCCGATCAATGGTCGTCATGATCCGGCGATCGAACTGAGTCTTCAGGAATACTTCAACAACGCCAACGGAAACTTGCAGCAAGCCACGCAGGCACTTCAGGGATCGAAGCAAGCTTACGATCAGTGGGTAGCGAAAGATCATGCGTTCATTGAAGATACGTTCAAGAAGATGTTCAAGGACATCACGCCTGAGACTCTGACACCCGAAGAGAAGAAGTTCGAGAAGATGCTTGAGCCGCTGATTCCCGACAGCATCACGCCCGCTCATGCCCGGCGACTTGCACACTATGCAATGGTAAGCAACCTACGCCTCGCGAAGTCATTCGCTAAATACGTAGAGCAGACCAAGGCGCCAACGATTCGCCCGAAGGCTGGCCCGACTGGCGCCGGAGTCGGAGATGCGATCCCGCTCGCCAACATGTTCGGAGATGATTAGTCCGCGGAAGTTGGCACAGCACTAGCAAAACATCTTCGTCATCATAACCGAGAGCACTAGTTGCTCTCCGCACAATAGCTATGCTAACAGTGCGGTTACGGCTTAGGACAGTCACTAAACTTTAACCCGCTCTGGATACAGCATAGCTATTTTGCTTTCTGATCCGGGGCATTTCGGAAAGAACTAAAATGCCAGCAACATGGGATCTCCCGCGCAGTTCGGGACTTTGGGATCAGCAGAACATTGAGAATTACAATCGCCTTCCCGTGTGGATGGCGATGCAGCAGTGCGAGAAGATGAAGATGTGGTCTCGGTGGAAGGACATGTTCCCCAAGATCAAGTGGAAGCAGAACATGGGCGACATCCTTCAGGGTGTTATCGCCGAGAACTCTCCCATCGTCTCGCAGATTCACCGGCCGAAGAACATCACTGAACTCCCCAACAAGACCGTCGTGTCGACTTGGGAGCGCGGTAACTCTTCGCGCGTCAAGCGGCACAACTTCGAGTCGCCGCTCTTCAACTTCCTGCCTTCGTTCCGTGACTTCCGCACGAAGCAGTTGAAGTTCGCCGCCGATGACTTGTCCCGCCAGATCGCCATTGGCTACGACATGTTCATTCGCGATAGCGTGTTCCAGAACAGCCAGAACGTGTTCGTCGTAAACAACGCGTCGGCGACTGATGTTCGTCCGCTCATTCGCGCTCCGTTCGGAATGCCTTCGACTACGAGCGAGGCTAAGCCTGCCGCGTGGCGCGCTGAGACTGGTGCGAAGGTCGGCAGCACCGACGGTGGCTTCCTTACCTACAAGCAGATCCTCGCGACTGCTGACTATGCCCGGCGCTATCTCGGCCTCATGCCGTATGAAGGCTCCAGTGGCGCTGCGCCGGCCGACAACTCGATCTTTCAGGGCAAGTACCTGCTGATCGGCGGCGGCGAGATCTACAATGCGCTTCCGTTCGATGCGCACATTCTGAACACCAAGCCGCTCGCGATGAACCTCTTGAACGACGGGTTCAAGGGCAGCATCGGGCCGAACATCGTCTTCAAGGAGGAGTTCTATGATCTCCGCTTCGACGAGGATGGAGCTTTCCCGGCGCCTGAGATCGAGGAAGTTCTGACCGACACTGGCTATTCTACGCCGAATGCCACTCGTCAGACCGTCCTGAATCCGGCTTACGCCAACGCTACCTATGGCGTCGCGTTCCTCATCGGTGCCTCTGCTTATGAGGTTATCGACGTGGGTCCGCCGCCGGCTGAGTTCACTGGCGCGTCGATCAGCGGGGCTCGATTCAACAAGCTCAGCTGGAACGGTGAAGTTCGCATGACCGACAACGTTCTGGTCAACTACGGATCGGGCAATCTCGATACCAACAAGTACGGCGAGTATCTTCAGTTGATCGCCGACACCACGCTCGGCATCATCGGCAACACCCCGCGTAACGTCATTGCGATCATCTACCGCCGCCAGATCGCTCCGTCGCTGTCTCTGTAATCACTAACCTCAACTAGAACATGAAGCGTTTTTATTCATTCATTGCGGCCTTGTTCGCTATTGCGAGCATGGCTTTTGGGCAGTCTTACTCCGGGTCGCTGACCAACGGCGTTAATCTGCTGTCCACTCAGGGCGCGCTGATTAAGGGCCTTGAGCTCTTCGATACGTCCGGCGCCGCTAACACTGTCATTATCTATGATAACGACAGCTCGACCTCCACGAATCGTGTGCGTCAGGCTTACAATGCCATCACGCAGTATTCGACGAACATGGTCATGACGTTCACGAACTTCGCTGGCGTTGTGCAGACCTCGACGAACACTGTCCTTGCGACTGTGACGACTACCGTCGCTGCGACGACCAATGAGGCTCGGCGAGTCTATCAGGTTGTGCTGCCTGCGAATGGTACGGTGTCAATCAGTCCGAGCACGCCGCTTGGAACGACCTACGGTTACCAGCTTAGGACGACTGGTAACGCTCTGTACAATACCGAGTACAGGCCGCTTCCGTAATCCTCACAGCAACCTCTGTCAAAGGAGGTTGCTTTTTTCGATAGCTTGCCCAGTAAGCTGGCTATTGAGAAGAGCAACTTCGGATTAAAAGGATACTTATGCCCCGCATCACTGGAATACTTGACCTTATCAAGGTCGCTAACCGCAACGCTGCCAACGCTAATACCGCGCTTGGTCTGGCTCAATCCGCTAAATCCGGAGTTGTTACCGGCCTAACTGTTGGCGCCGCCGGCACCGCCCTTACCTCGATTCGTAAGGGTCGCGCAACGCTGGTCGCTGGCGCTGTTGTTGTGGCTGACGTTAACGTTCTCACTACAACCAACATTCAGGTCAGCCGATATACTGTCGGCGGAACGCCGGGAAATCTCAACACGGCCACTCGAACGGCTGGAACTTCCTTCACGATCACTAGTTCCTCGGCGCTTGAAACGTCTGTGATTGATTGGATTGCGTTTGACTAAGCCTCGACGCTTATGACTAGTTCATCACATGAATATTCTTTCGCGTTCAATGCCTCCGGGCAATGCGACCTTCCTTCATCGGAAGTATATCGAAGCGCTCATTGATCAAGTTAACGTTCTAACACGCAACATCTCCGCTATCCAAGCTAGCACTGGCGGTCGAGGACTCTATTCTGGCACAGGTTCGCCTGAAGGAGTCATTACCGCCCAGCCCGGTTCTTTGTACTTCGACACAACTACACCAAGCTCACCTGTGCAGTATGTAAAGGGCAGCGGAAGTGGTAACACTGGATGGATCTAATCATGAAAACTTTTATTATCTTGCTATTTGCAGCGCTATCCATAAGCGCACAGCAGACCGTCAACAACTTTGAGGTCAAGACAAACCTGACAAGGGCTGGCCAGCCTGTAATCAGCGTCAACACCAACACAGGTGCGTTGTATGGTGGTTTGACTTTTTCGTCTAACATTTACCCCAACATTTGGCAATCAGCGTCAGATGCCCAAGATATTTCGGGCGTTAATCCTACGCTTGGTAAGTGGATCAAGTCGGTGGAAACAAGTGTTGCAGGTACTTGGACATTTAAATATCCATCGTCTATTCCGCAAAACATTGCACAAGGCGTAATTGATTCGGCCGTTATTCCTGGAGGTCAATGGATTCGAGATGCTGGAGCAAACAACGCTCCAAATCTTGTTGCTGGAAGTAGCACGGTGCTTGATGAAAATAAGAATATTGTTTCATCAACGGCAAAACGGCTTCAAACAGATCAATCGACAATTCAGGTTGCCACTATTGCAGCACTCAAGGCTCTTACCACGGCGTCTACAAACCTCAATACAGGTCAGGTTATTGTTGTTGGGGGTTATTACGCTAATGGTGATGGAGGCGGTGGCCAGTTTTGGTATGATGGAAGTGATACCACCAGCAGCGACGACGGAGGCTCTGTAATTGTTTCTACGTCTGGCGGGTTGCGCTACAAGCGGATCTTCAACGGATCGGTCACGCCGCTTCAGTTCGGAGCTTACGGTAATGGAACCAGCAACGACGCGACAGCGTGGACGGCGGCCATTCTGTACGCCAAGAGGGGATCGACTAACTCCAACCTAGGCCTACGCACGGTGGACGGGCTTGGCTTGCGTTATCGCCTCACTGCTAGGA
>Ga0214923_10000701_pt1 | contig 49829 bp, 52 predicted proteins | sample LL1510_MetaG_FD_177993 | JGI IMG/M metagenome (GOLD analysis project Ga0214923, IMG submission 177993) | Freshwater microbial communities from Lake Lanier, Atlanta, Georgia, United States - LL-1510 | ecosystem: Environmental > Aquatic > Freshwater > Lake | place: USA: Georgia | collected...
GACCACTTACTGTTCCTGTACAAGTAGCCAGTACGTTGGTTAAACTATAGGTACGGGTACTTGTAGGTGTAAGATTTAGAACATAAGGACTGGAGGTAATTCCCGTTAGGGTTACATTGTTCGTTCCGTCGGTATAGGTTACATCCCAAGGTGCAACACCTGTTAGGGTAATACTCAATGGCAAGCTACTTCCTGAGCAGATGGTTCCCCCTCCACTTAAGGTAGCACTAGGGATTGGCCGTACTTCAACGGATAAGGAAGCGGTGGTAAGTGGAGTACACACCCCTGCACTTACTACCCTGCGATAATAGGTTGAACTGGTTAAGGTAACCGATGGATAATCCTGTGCTGCCACACCAGTACTACTCCAGGATACCTGATTTGCGCTCGATTCCCAATCATAAACATAGTTACCATTTCCACCCGTTGGTAGGCTACCACTCAAGATTTGAGTAGTACTACCCGTACAAATGGTTTGAGCAGCAGCAATAGAATTATTGGTAATCACTGGATCAACCCAGATTTGAACATCTGATGAAATATCCTGGCAAGCACCTGATTGAACTACTCTGCGGTAATAGGTAGTTGCGGTTAACAAACCTCCGGAATAGAAGGAGGAATTTGCCCCAACGATGGTATTCCAAGTAGTTTGATTGGTACTGAACTCCCATTGATATGTATAGATTCCATTACCACCTGTTAAGGCTGTACCCGTAAGGGTTAAAGGAGCAGTACCTGAACAAATCGTTTGAGCAGAAGCAATGTTGTTACCGGTTAAGGAAGGAAGAACCGTTACCAATAATCCTGCGCTGGTGGAAGCATTACATACTCCACTTTGAATAACCCTGCGGAAATAAAGGCTTTGGGTCATTACCCCTGTAGTGTAATTGCTTACAGTAGCTAAAGGATCTAATGACCAAGTAGAATTATCCGTGCTAGTTTCCCAGGCATAAGTATAGTTTCCTGTTCCTCCACTTGGCGTGCTACCCGTTAATACTGGGCCGGTTTGAAGGGCACATAAGGTAGCGCTTCCAGTAATGGTATTATTACCAATGAAGGAATCCACTTTCACTTCTAAAGTTTGAGAAGTAGTACCAGGACAAACTCCTGCAGAAACTGTTCTCCGGAAATAAGTAGTTGCATTTAAATTCCCTGAAGTATAGTTCTGAACAGTAGTATTTGCATTAGCCCATCCTATTTGATTTAAACTTGACTCCCAACCATAAACATAGTTACCATTTCCTCCAGATGGAAGGCTACCGGAAATAAGTTGAGGTGCCGTTCCGAAACAAATTGTTTGATTAGCTTGGATGGAATTGTTTCCGATTAGGTAATCAACTTTAATAAACAAACTCGAGCTTATATTTCCACAAGGACCAGATACGACTGAGCGGCGGAAATAAGTTGAGGCATTCAGAACTGTTCCTGCATATCCTTGGGTGGTCACACCCGTTGAAATCCAATTGATATCATCTGAGCTACTTTCCCAATCAAAAGAATAAGCGCCATTACCTCCAGAAGGGGTACTTCCGGTTAAGGCTTGATGGGTATTTCCTATACAAATGGTTTGAGCACCTGAAATTGTATTTGCAGAAACAATAGGATCTACAACTATGTCAACTTGGGTTGAGGTAGATGGATTACAAACTCCAGCCCCTATGACTCTTCGATAATAAGTAGAAACCAATAAACTACCTGGAGAGATGCCTTGGGTGTTAATACCAGTAGAATTCCAAGTTGTTTGATTTAAACTAGACTCCCAATTATAACTGTAGTTACCATTTCCACCCGTTGGAAGCGTACCGGTTAAAGCTTGAGCTGTATTACCAGCACATAGGGTTTGGTTACTTTGAATAACATTACTACCTATCAAAGAATCAACCCATACTTGAATCTGGGAGGAGGTTTGAGGTGCACAAGCGCCGGAAGTAGCTACTCTTCTAAAGTATGAGGTAACAGTCAAGGGGACTGAATTCAGCGTTTGATTTATGCTTCCGGTAATGGGGGCAAAGGTAATTCCGTTCAAACTACTATGCCATTGATAGGCATACACACCATTACCTCCAGTGGGTGCTGCGCCCGTTAGAGTAGCGGGTGAATTTCCACTACAGATGGTTTGAGCTGATCCAATTACTTGGGCACCTACAGGTGCTGTAACTGTAAGGGTAGTTAGTCCCGGTAAACTGGTACATCCTGCTACGGAAATCCATGATGAATATACCCCCGACATGGCTACAGTACTTCCTGGAATAAAGTTTATTAAAGAGGTAGAGACAAAACTATTTGGACCTGCCCATGCATACGAAGCAAAGGAAACCGGGGCAACAGACATATTAACCGTACTCCCAGCACATAAAGGACCATTATTAACAGGTGCAGGTGTAGCAGGAACTGGATTTACCTGCATGGTTATCGTATTTGAGTTTACAATATTGGGGGTGATACATGCACCTGGTGCGTTTAGCACAAAGCTTACTTGATCATTATTGTTCAGGGTAGTTGAGGCAAAATTCAGATTGGTTTGTCCAAATATTGGGGAACCATTTAATAACCATTGATAAGTAGGGGTTAATCCTGAATTAGTTACTGAAGCACTAAAGGAAACATTGGTTCCTTGACAAATAGCGGAATTAGGGCTAGCAATAATAGAGGCTGTGGGCACCAAATTAGCACCAATGTTGACTGCTACAGGAACACGAGCACTCACACATAGAGGGGGTGGAGTTGCTGCTGCGGATACCTGCGTGAGGAAGGTAGTTGCTATCGTTTGTGCTTGGGTATTATTGATAAACAACCCACTGGTTCCTGCATACAACAAATAATATAAACGGGTATTGGTATTAATCCCGGTAACCCTATGCTGAGTATTATCTGTATTGGTAGACCAGGTTTGAGAGGCTCCTCCATTTTGAGGAATAATAATCATCTGATTAATAGAGGGGTCTCCTGCATTATAAACCCGCTTTAAGAATACATTATAAGTTTGACAACCTACGGTTACATTGAAGGAAGTAGCATCTACGTTGCCAAAGCCATCCGCTCCATTATTACCGGTTAATTCAAACCAGGTAACATTATTCATATCCGCAGCCAGTACCCATAATCCACTAGTAGTTTTAAGTGTAAAATATTGACTACCGGTACCAAAAGCACCTGAAGATAAAATGGTATTATTAGAATAGGTGAAGTTGGTTAGATAGTTTGTGTTTAAATAATTCCCACCATCATACATATCATTTCCTCCATCTGAAATATAAGTGGAGTTTACCCCTCCTGGACCATCCATTGCAAAATTATAAGGCGATGGTATCGTAGAAATGATAGCTCCCTGATTAGTATTCAGGTTGGTCAATATATTAACCAAGGAATTTTGCGTACAGGATATACTACTACTCATAGCTTCAACATAATAAGTAGTACTGGTCAATAAAGAAGGAGTAGTGTAGGAAGAAGTAGTACTAATAGGCGTTCCTCCTGTGGGAACTGAGTACCAAGCATAGGTTCCTGTGGAACCTGAACAAGTAAGGGTTGTAGAACCCGGATTACACATAGAAACATTCGAGGTAGTAGGTACTGTTACCGGAGTAACAGTAACTACAACTGGCACCAATTGACTACCACAAGATTGACCTGTCCAGGTCAATGATATTTGTCCATTTCCGGTATTGTTTGCAGGAGTATGCGTGATACCAGAACTACCTGTAGGAGTTACCCAACTACTACCGCCGCCGCCGCCGCCGTAGCCACCGCCACCGCCACCATAATATCCACCACCACCGCCACCACCGTAAGTGCAGGCGCCAGTACCCCCGATGCCTAAAGTTCCAGCAGTACCGCAACCTTGACCTAGGTTATTACCAAAAGCTCCTCCATTCGTTTGGTTTCCGCCTATTCCGACATATTGGGTTTGGGTACCACATTGCCAACCATCGGCTCCGGTGGTTCCGCCACCGTGCCCCCCGTGATTATTAGTAGAACAATTATATCCTGATCCCCCGCCACCTGCAGCTACCAACACCCGGTCAGTTAAAGCTGTGCCACCTATCCGTATATCAGTAGCACCTCCACCTCCACGCGTGAAATTGGTACTTCCCGAATTACCTCCTCCATTATATCCACCAGTAGTAGTTGTTGTAGTTCCCCCTACATAAATATTGAGTACTTGACCCGGAGTTACTGTGATAGTTCCTTGAACTCTGCCTCCTAATCCAGGGTTTCCTTGAGTGCCATTATTTCCTCCAGAAGCCCCACGTGCATCTACGGTTACAGAGGTTATGCCAGAGGGTACAGTCCAGGTTTGAGGGGATCCAGTGAAAGAAAAGGAAGCTGTTCCTCCCGGACTACTCGTAGTAGCCTGCACATAGTAAGTATTTGAAGCTGTAAGCGTTGGAGTGGTAAAGGAAGAGGTAGTCGCTAGGACTGTTCCTCCATTTGGGGCACTATACCAAACATAATTTCCAGTAGATCCTGTCGCAGTTAAAGTTGCAGAAGTTCCACAGTTAATCGTAGTACCCAGTGCAGTTGGATTAGATTGCGTTGGAGGTACGGTAACTACAACTGGTACTCGAGCACTTGCGCATAGCGTTTGAGAATAACTAATGGTTATTTGACCATTACCCGTATTAAAAGCAGCCGTATTTGTGGTACCCGAACTACCCGTTGGGGTAACCCAGGTGCTTCCTCCACCGCCTCCACCGTAGCCACCGCCACCGCCACCAAAGTATCCACCTCCGCCACCGCCACCATAAGTACAAGCACCAGTTCCGCCAACTCCTAAAGTACCAGCGGTTCCGCATCCTTGACCCAGATTATTTCCAAAGGCCCCGCCTGCAGTTTGGGTTCCTCCCAATCCTACATAGGTGGTTTGACTATTGCACTGCCATCCATCTGCACCGATTAAGCCTCCTCCATCTCCACCATGATTATTGGTGCTACAATTGTATCCTGATCCTCCACCACCAGCAGCAACGGCTACACGATCAGCAAGGGTAGTCCCCCCAATTCGAATATCTGTTGCACCCCCACCACCACGTGCCCAGGTTGCATTTGAAGCATTCCCGCCACCATTATATCCCCCTGTTATCGTGGTGGTTGTACCTCCCACATAAATATTTAAGGTTTGTCCAGGAGTAACACTTAAGGTTGTTTGAAGTCTTCCTCCTCGTCCTGCATTTCCATAATTAGTAATATTTCCTCCGGAAGCGCCTCTTGCATCAACAGTTATTGAAGTTACCCCTGATGGAACTGTCCAAGTTTGAACTGACCCAGTAAAATTAAAGGTGTTAGTACCTGATATGGTTCCACTGGTAGCTTGAACATAATAGGTAGTATTAAAATTAAGGGAAGGGGTTACCAATGTTGCAGAGGTGCTCAACATATTACCTCCTATTGGGGCATCAAACCACTCATAAGTAGAAGTGGAACCAGTTGCGACTAAAGTTGCAGACGATCCACAAGTGATCGTGGTATTTAAGACAGTCGGAGAAGCAATTGGAGAAATATTTACCTGAACCGGTGTACTGATGGTTTGACTTCCAGATATTGGGCAAGTAACCTGCGCCTGATACCAAGTATTAACCAATGCTGACGTATTAAAGGGCATGCTGGTACCTCCTGAAATGTTAGTCCACGGTCCTGTTGAAGAGGGAGAAGATTGCCATTGGTAGGTAACTCCAGTTCCCGTGGTGATTCCGGTGGAAGTCAAGGTATAACTGGGCCCAGTACAAATATTTAAAGGATTAACCCCGTTGGCAAGCGCTGTTCCTCCGGTTGGTGCACCCCCTGTTACCTGAACGGGAGTGCTCACGGATTGACTGCCCGAGACAGAGCAATTAACCAAAACTTGATACCAAGTATTGAACACAGGGGTTAAAGAATAAGGAACAGTGGTACCCCCGGAAATGTTTGTCCATGGACCTGTTGAAGAAGGGGCAGATTGCCATTGATAGGTAATTCCACTTCCAGTAGTAATTCCAGTAGAACTTAGAGAGATGTTTGCGTTTGAACAAAGACTTAAGGGACTCACTCCGTTGGCAGTTGCGGTTCCTCCGGTAGGAGTACCACTACAATTCGGTACAGTCCAAGTAAAGGTTACTCTACCATCTCCAGCATTATTACCACCTGTTAAGGTTATCGAACTAAAAATAGAATTATCTACATAAGAGGATCCTCCGCCTCCGCCTCCATTACATCCTCCGCTACCTGACATTCCTCCTGCGCCTCCATAATACCCACCGCCGCCACCGCCGCCACCATTTCGACCAGAAAAATTACCTCCTAATCCACCAATACCTAGTGTTCCAGCCGCTCCAAAAACTCCTGTACCTGATCCTGAAATTCCTCCACCCGCAGTTAACCCACCCCCAGCACCACCTGTTCCATAACCATTTGCTACACCTCCCGCACATGAGCCATTACCTCCGGTTGCACATCCTGCACCGCCCTGTCCACCATTCCCATAAGGTGAGGCACAAAAGGTTCCAGAACCCCCACGCCCGCCTGTAGCACCATAACTGGTAGATCCACCGGATCCACCGCCACCAGCAGCCACCATAACCCGATTTGCTAAGGCTGTTCCTCCAATTCTGATATCGGAAGCTCCCCCTCCTCCTGCTCCTACAGTGGAAGTTGATCCACCATTTCCTCCTCCATTCCAACCACCGGTTGGTAAAGCACCTTGTCCTCCTACATACACATTTATCGTTTGACCTGGGGTAACTGTAATCGTACCTATTGTATACCCTCCACTTGCTCCAGTATATCCTGAATTACCCCCTTTAGCTCCCCAAGCCTCCACGGTTAAGGAGGTAACCCCTAAAGGAACCACAAAGGTTTGAGCAGCCCCAGTAAAGTTATACGTTTGGGTCTGGGCTTGAACTTGTAAAGACAATATAATCAATGCCATCCCTACAAACACTAAGGACTTAGCTACCCGATTCGATAAGAATTGGTTGAAGCCATTTGAAAAAAAAGAGAGCAAAAAAGAAATCTTGTAAAAATTTTCCATTTGAAGGGATAAAGCCTGTTTTCTTGCAGATATGACTACACGCATAAGCAAATATAAGAATTTTCGAAGTTCCGAAAACCGAATCCAACAAAAAATGAAATACTTTTATCAACAATTATTTTATCACTCGCCCAAATAACACTATTAGTAATATTTTGCCTCCAAAATTTCCTTGCCTAGAACTTTCTTACCTGAATCCGTGTTGAAAACTGTGTGACTTTGAAAACAAATTCTGTTATCATTATTGGCTCCGGACTTGGAGGACTAGCAAGTGCTATCTCTTTAGCTTCTCAAGGGTATTCGGTTAGAATATTAGAGAAAAACAAACAGGCTGGAGGAAAAGCCAACGAAATTGTTTCGGATGGATTTAGATTCGATACAGGTCCCAGTTTACTGACCATGGATTTTGTCTTTCGAGATATATTTTCAGAAGCCCATAAAAATATTGAAAGCTATTTATCCTTCATTCCTATAGATCCCATCTGTAAATATTTTTATCCAGATCATACTATTGTAAATGCTTGGAGAAATCCAGATCAATTTAGCCAAAATCTTCCTGAGAATTTAAAATCAGAAGAAATAAATTTTAAAAAATATATTAACTACTGCGCCAACATATATAATCTAACTGCTGACCTATTTTTATTTAGTCCTTTATGGGATTATCGTCATTTATTCAAAATAAAAACTTGGAATACCTTATTTAATCTACGCGCAATTGACCCCTTCCGGAGTGTTCATCAGGCAAACAAATCGTTTTTTAATTCTACTCATTTAATTCAATTATTTGATAGATATGCAACGTATAATGGTTCTAACCCCTATCAAGCCCCAGCTACCTTAAATATTATTCCCCATGTTGAAATGACATTAGGAAGTTGGTATGTAAAAGAAGGAATATATAGATTAATTGAAGCATTCGTAAAATTAGCTACTGAATTAGGAGTAATAATCTCCTACGAAACTGAGGTATCTGAAATACAACATAAAAATAAATCCATTACAGGAATTAAGTTATCTTCTGAAGAATATATTCCTACGAATAAAATAATATGTAATGCGGATGTAGTTTTTACCCATTCGCATTTAATCCAACCCAAAATATTAAAAGCGGAAAAACTTGCAAAAGTGGAACCCTCCAGCAGTGGGCTAGTATTTTTATGGGGCATTAATAAAAAACATCCTGAATTGAGTCATCATAATATTTTCTTTTCCGAAGACTATAAAGCAGAATTCGACGAAATATTTATCCAAAAAATAAATCCAACAGATCCAACTGTATATGTCTCGATCACGTCCAAATCGGATAGGTCACATGCACCGGAAAATGGGGAAAATTGGTTTGTATTAATTAATATGCCGTATTTACAAAAAAATAGCCCTGACAGGGAATCCACTATAACCCTAATGAAGCAAAGAATTTTATCAAAACTAATAAAACAAGGAGTCGAAATATTGCCCGAAAATATAATAACTGAACATATTATTTCTCCCGAAGATTTAAGAAATAATACCCATTCAAACGCCGGCAGTATCTATGGAATCTCCTCCAATTCACAATCTGCTGCATTTTTACGTCAACCCAATCGTTGTAAAGAATTAAGAGGTTTATATTTTGCAGGAGGAAGTGCACATCCGGGCGGAGGTATGCCTTTAGTAGTTTTATCTGGAAAACATGCAGCCCATTTACTAATGAAGGACTTCCCTTTATGATTTATCCTACTCCCAAAAAATGGGCTGACTATATATTTATTCGATACCTAAGGTATTTATTTAAGTCAGATTTCTCCGCAATATATTCTTTAAAAACCATTCCTGAAATTCCGAATAACAATGCTTGTATTATTACCCCCAACCACAGCAGTTGGTATGATGGATTTATAGTCTATTGGATCAACAAAATTTACTGGAAAAAGGAATTCAGAGTATTAATGTTATCCGAACAATTAAAAAAATATTATTTCTTTAAAAATATTGGTGCTTGTGGATTTGCCCCAACTGAACCTAAGGATGTGCTAAAATTCATTCGGTATAGCACTAACCTAATAATTCCCGAAAATATATTCGTTTTTTTTCCGCAAGGAAAAATAATCCCTGAAACTGGGAAACCCTATGAATTAAAATTAGGATTAAAATTAATTAAATCTAATTATCCAACAGAAATTCTCCCTATTCATTTTCGCATTGTTCATTTAAATGAAAGAAAACCGGTATTATTTATATTGCCGGGTCAATTCATTCCATTTGCAGAATATTTAAAAGATCCTACCCAATTAACGCTTGCCATGAATTCCTTACAGGCAGAAACGAGTCAAATGTTACATCAATCCAATTATGGAAATTTATTGGCTGGTAAGCCCATTAACCCCCATTGATTGGGTAATTATACTCCTTACGATTCCTTTACTACTCTTGGCAGGTATTGCGCTATTCAATTGCTTTTGGGTTCGCACCCCTTATGGCACTCCCCTATCCTTCCCCAAAATAAGTGTATTAATTCCTTTAAGAAATGAAGAAAAAAATATTGATGTTTTACTGCCTGCATTATTATCTACTGAATATCCTGAAATTGAATTTATTTTATTAGATGACCAATCTATAGACAGCACTTTGCAAAAAATTAAAAATTATTCGATTCATGATTCCAGAATTAAAATTATAACCGGAAAAACTTTGGCAGAAGGATGGACTGGGAAAAATTATGCCTGTCATCAACTTGCAAATCAAGCCACTGGAAATTATTATTTATTTATGGATGCAGATGTGATACCCAGTGCAAATGCAATATCGGCTAGTATTTCTACTTTAATTTCTCATAAGCTTGATTTTTTAACAGTATTTCCGAAACAAATTATGCCTACTGCATTAGAAAAAGAAATTATCCCCTGGATAGATTTTTTCTTATACACGTTTCTGCCCATTTCTTTTATAACCTGGTTTAAATCCCCTTTTCTCGCAGCAGCAAATGGGCAATGGATGTTTTTTAAAAAAGAGGCATATGAAAAAATTGGGGGCCATGAAAAAGTGAAAAATACAATTGTAGAAGACATTGCGTTAGCGAGAAATATTAATAAATCTGGATTAAAAATGAGGTTGTTTACGGGAGGAAATTTAATACAATGCAGAATGTACTTAGATGCCTCTGCTTTGCGCGCAGGCTTCTCAAAAAATGTATATGCAGCAGCAGGATATTCGTCTTTAAATCTAATCGTATTTTTATCCATTCTTTTTACTTTATTTGTAATGCCGTGGATCGGAATATTTTTCAATTTAAAATGGGTAATACCCTTAAGCATTATTTTGTTAATTAAATTATCTTTAGGCCTTAAATTTAAACATCCATTACTTTACACTTTATTCTTACATCCAATTTCCTTTATTAAAGCACTTGAAATATGCCTATATTCATTACAAGTTTGGAAAAATAAAACCGTACAGTGGAAAGGAAGAAACCTGAACGCCTGATAACCACAGGAGATAAAATTGTAATGATGCTCAGTGGAATAATATTTCCCGCTGGAGCTTTATGGTATTATTTAGGTTGGTTTCAAACCTTAAGAGATTGGAGCGCTGGTCCCATATTAATGAGCATTGGGCTTTATGGTGTAATTCGCCTAGCAAAAGAAAGCCCTAAACCCATAACTTTATTTATTATCTTGGCCGGATTAGGAATTACCGGACTGAGTGCTGAAATCATTGGCGTGCAAACCGGATTAATATTTGGAGAATATGCATACAGTAATTTATTAGGGATTCGTATCGGGGATGTACCCGTATCCATTGGAATGGCTTGGGTTATGATGGGGGGATTTGCGTATTATTTGTCGAATCGATTATTATCCGGAAATAGGATATCCCCATTTTTTGCAGCTCTAATTGCAACCCTATTTGATGTAATCATGGAACCCGCAGCGATTAAATTACAGTATTGGTATTGGAATAGCGCACAAGTGCCGATTCAAAATTATTTCGCCTGGTTTATTTTAACTTTAGTATTTACCTTAACCATGCATCACCAAAAAGTTCTATCCCCCAATAAATCCCTTCCGGTAATTTCCTTTTTATGGTGGATTCAAATCGTATATTTTATTTTAATTATTTTGGTATAATATATTTTTAGTAATTAATTAACTCGATTTTGTTCTTGAATATATTTCCAGGGCACCCATAACATTCCAAAACATTCACCATCTTCTTTATTTATTTTTTTATGATGAACCTTATGTGCTTTCCGAATTGCCCGAAAATAGGGATTATCGGTATGTTTTAACCAAGGAAAACGTTGATGAATAAATACGTCATGTACTAAGAAATAACAAAGTCCATAGGCCGTAATACCCAGTCCAATATAAAATGAATAAGAAAGGGTTAATGAACCATAAATGGATAAAAAAGCACCCGGTATGGCGAATAATAAAAAGAAAAAATCATTTTTTTCAAAAAAACCTTCTGACTTAGGAACATGATGAGAATGATGTAATCCCCATAAAAATCCATGCATTACATATTTATGCGTAAACCAAGCTACCCCTTCCATGGCAAAAAATGTTATCAGAAGAATTCCTATTTCCATAAGCAATACAAAATACGTAAATAATTATCTTATTATTCTCTATCCCTTACAAACAATAATAGATTTCAATGGTTCCCTAAAAAAAGCGAATTTTGCAAGATGCATCTGCAGTACCAAACCTTGGAACTCCTGGTAGCAGAATTGCGACCCCAATGGATTCATCTTACCCTTGAAGCTTGTTTTACCCAAGATAAAGACGAGCTGGTCCTATTGTTATCTAATGGGGATGGGTTGAGATTTAAATGCTCTCCTAAAATTCAATATTGGATTCCGATTCTGGATTATCATCGAAAAAAACTAAATAGCACTGATTTATTTCCGGATATACTACCTCAAAAAATTCAGGATATTACAATTACCCACAACGATAGAACCATCACTTTTACCTTGTCGCGTGGAGAATTAATTTTCAAATTGTATGGCAGTAGATCCAATATTCTTTGGGTAGAAAATAATTCTATCAAAGATACTTTTCGAAGAAAATTATCTGAAGAATCGTGGTGGAAAGAATGGAGAACCGGTAAGACCTCGCAAATAGAATTTCCCTTATTAAACACCCCAAAACCTCAGATAGAAAATTCAGTTTATTCAATTGCTTTCGGGAAATTACCTACCTTTTTTATCGGACAAACTCCAACCCCTTGGCCGGAAACCCTTACCTATACTTCTATTGCAGAAGGTTTAAGAGAATGGTTAAAACTTTATTTAAAATATGAAAACCTTTCTGAAAATTATCTTTTCCTCAAATCACATCTAGATAAAAAAATCAAGTATCAGGAAAATCGTTTACTTTCTTTACAAAAAACACTTACCCAAACGCAACTTCAACGAGACCCGGCTGAAATTGGGCATTTAATTTTGGCGAATGTTCACAAAATTTCTGCTGAAGCGGAAAAATTAATTTGTGAAGATTTATACCAAGGGGGACCAATAGAAATTCCCCTTAAAAAGGAATTAAGTGCTGCCGATAATGCGGTTAAATGGTATGAAAAAAGTAAACGTCGTGAACTTGTATTAATCCATACGCCAAAGGAAATTTTGGAATTAGAAAATTCAATTTCAGTAACTAAATTGGGAATCCTAAATTACCCTACTTGGCCACCTATACTGGATACTTGGAAGCATTGGCAGCAGGAATATTCCGAATTAATTCCTGAAATTTCACTTAAAAAAAATGATAATTCCTTATTCCGAAATTTTACCATTGACGGCTGGAATATTTTGGTAGGAAAGGATGCAAAAAATAATGATTTATTAACCCAGAGATATTGCCAGAAAAATGATTTATGGTTGCACGTAAAAGATTATTCAGGATCACATGTGGTAATCAAAAATAAAGCAGGAAAGGATATTCCACTGGAGGTAAAAACAAGTGCAGCTCAATTGGCAATCTGGTTTTCTCCTCGAAGAAACCAGACGCTTGTGCCTGTAATGATCAGTGAAAAAAAACATATTCGAAAATCTAAGCGAATGGCGCCGGGTGAAGTTGGGGTAAGTAGGTATGAACTATTCATATCCGATTCACCCGAAAAAAGCTGGGTGGAGTCGGTTTATTCCTAACTTTATTTATTATTATTACCAATATTTCCTCAAATGTTTTCTAACGCAAACAAAGATTTCTCTCTCAACCGACAACTTCAGGGTTGGATAAAATTATTAGAGGAAAAACGGGGAATGGGTGAATTTCGGGGAAAATGGATATTGAATGTAACCCATCATCAGATTTCAATTGATCAGGAAGCCAGAGCGCAGAAACAACTTAAATCGCACAGATTAATCTTGCAGGCTTCTGAAGATAATGCCTGGTTTTATTGGGAACATCGTCCGCGGCATCGCTTTTATTTAAACTGGTATCCCAATGAAGGAGAGTGGATTAACGCCATAATACTGGAAGTTCGGGGGAGTTTACCGTATTTACATACCCATCCTAAGTTAATAACCTACAAATAATATAAGGTATCCTAGAGAATCCCTATCTTTGCGATAGATTTCCTGTCAGACTGAAGAAGTGGATTTGTTAACATCTGAAATAGATAAAAAAGGTGTGATTCAACAGAAACTTACACAGTTACAACAGGTTATACTGGATGGAAAAAACGAAGTTATTTTCTTACAAGAAAAACTTCAAGAAATCCAAAAGCAAAATGAGGTCTTACAACAGGAAAACCGGATATTAAAGGAACGCCTTCAAGCTCTTCAAGTTGCTGGGATTTTACCCACCAGTGAATTACACCAAGATCCAGTGGCGATTCGCCAGTACATCGGAAGTCTGATTCGGGAAATTGATAAAAGTTTGAAAAACTGGGAAGATTGAGGCGAAAGTCATGCAGGCACCTGAAAAGCTTTCAGTAAAAGTTTATATTGCAAATCGGGCTTATCCTTTATGGGTAAATCCAACCGAAGAAGAGGCAGTGAGAAATGCCGCAAAGGAAATTAATGACCGAATGCGGGAACTTAGGGATCAATATGGAATGCAAGATGATCTTGATTTGATTATCATGCAATGTCTGGAAATTAAATCCCAACTCAACTTATTGCAATTAGAACTAAATAGTTATACTGAAAAGCAACATCAGTTGTGGGACGAAATTAACCAACAGGTAGATACTACCTTACAGTTAGCATCCCCGAATAGCTGATCAATATATCTAAACCCTGTTTTCAAGCGAATGTGAAAGTTTATTTTATTCGTTTGTAATGGACATTATTATTGGAATTATTGCACTTATTGCTGGACTTGCTGCAGGTTTTTTCATCACCCGCAGCATGCTCTCCAAAGCACAAGATCACGCCGAAAAGGAAAGTCGCTTAAAAGCGGAAACCATTTTGAAAGAAGCAGAACTTTCTGCTGAGAATCTTAAAAAAGAAAGAATCTTGGAAGCCAAAGAAAGATTTCAGGAAATGAAAAACAAATTCGAAACTGAAACCTTAGATCGTAAACAAAAATTAGATCAGGCTGAAACTCGAATTAAACAAAAAGAAACTTCCCTCAACCAAAAACAAGAACAAGTTAAAAAAGAGCAGACGCAACTTGAAAATATCAAGAATAATCTGACCGGTCAGCTGGATTTGTTAAATCGGAAACAAGATGAGGTTGAAAGAATTCGTCAACAAGAATTACAACAATTAGAAAAAATATCTAGCCTAACCATTGACGAGGCAAAAGAGAAAATGATGGAGCTGATTCGGGATGAAGCCCGTTCTCAGGCAAGCACTCAGGTAAAAGAAATATTAGAGCAAACGAAAGTAACTGCCAATAAAGAAGCGAAAAGAATTGTACTACAAACGATTCAAAGAACTGCAACTGAACATGCCATTGAAAATTCAGTATCGGTTTTTCATTTGGAGAACGATGAAATAAAAGGAAGAATCATTGGTAGAGAAGGAAGAAATATTCGTGCGCTAGAAGCAGCTACTGGAATTGAGATTATCGTAGATGATACTCCGGAAGCAATTATCCTGTCTGGGTTTGATCCTATCCGCAGAGAAATTGCCCGACTTTCTTTACATCGTTTAGTGGCAGACGGAAGAATTCATCCCGCTAGAATTGAAGAAGTAGTTGCGAAAACTACTAAACAAATGCAAGATGAAATTATTGAAACGGGAGAAAGAACCGCAATAGAATTGGGTATTCATGGGCTACATCCGGAATTAATTAGAATGGTGGGTAGAATGAAATATCGTTCTTCGTATGGACAGAATTTATTACAACATTCACGGGAAGTAGCCAACTTATGTGCAACGATGGCAGCCGAATTAGGCCTCAATGCAAAGTTGGCGAAACGGGCTGGACTATTACACGACATCGGTAAAGTGCCCGATGATTCACCCGAAACGCCGCATGCTATTTTGGGGATGGAGTTAGCTCAGAAATACAAAGAAAATCCGGAAGTATGTAACGCCATTGGAGCCCACCACGATGAAATAGAAATGACGTATCTCATCTCCCCTATTGTTCAAGCTTGTGATGCCATTAGTGGTGCAAGACCCGGTGCCAGAAGAGAGGTAGCGGAAAGTTATATTCAACGGTTAAAAGAATTAGAAGCCTTAGCCCTCGCCTATCCTGGTGTATCGAAAACTTTTGCTATTCAGGCAGGTCGTGAATTACGGGTGATTGTAGAAAGTGAAAAAGTTACGGATGAACAATCGGATATTTTAGCTTTTGATATTTCGAGTAAAATCCAAAATGAAATGCAATATCCCGGGCAAATTAAAGTAACCGTTATTCGGGAAAAAAGATCAGTAGCCTTTGCAAAATAATAGTGATTAATAATTACTAAACTTAATTATTATATGCAAAGGTTATGGTTTACGAAAATATTATCTTTTTCATTTTTTTTAGATAAAAGAAAAGGATTATTATTTTTCGTTTTCATGCTGGTATTTTTTAATTCAGGAACGCCCGCATTCGCAGAACCTTGGAATTATACACCACCTCAACGTAAAGCAGGGAATTTATTTGCCTATTGGGGATGGAACCGAGCAGTATTCACACACAGCACCATTTCCTTTTCAGGAGAAAATTATCAATTCACTTTATATAAGGTAAAAGCATCGGATATTCCAATCCCCTTTCGACCCAATCCTTTTTTAAATCCAGCAACGATAACCATTCCCCAATATAATTTTCGCGTGGGAATATTTATTAAAGATAATTGGTATCTCAGTTTTAGCGATGATCATATGAAATATAAAATGAATCAGGATCAAACGGTAAAAATGAAAGGATATATTGATCAATCAGGTACTGCTTATGATGGAATTTATTCTGGACAACAAGTTCAACTCACCTCTAATTTTTTAACCTTTGAACATACCAATGGATTAAATTATTTAAACATTAGCACAGGAAAATATAAAACCCTGTATACCCCCGGAAAAAAATGGGACATCAGTGCAATGGGCGGAGGAGGAATGGGGATATTATATCCTAAAACAAACACACAATTATTAAATTATCGCCGGCATGATGAGTTTCATATCGCCGGGATGGGGGTTTCCTCAGAAGCAGCTATCTGTGTGACATGGGGAAATCGAGTATTTGTTCAATCCGAAATAAAAGGAGGGTGGATATTTATGCCCGATATTCAAACCACTTATGGATCTGCTGATCGCGCCCGTCAGCAATTTGGCTTTTTACAAGGCAATATTGTTTTTGGGGTTTGGATACCCAGGCCTTGGTGAGTAGTTTTTAGTGGGTAGTTTTTAGTGGGTAGTTATTTCCGCCCTTGCAGGCGTCCCCGCCTGCAAGGAATAAATGGGATAACTTGTTCGCCCTTGCAGGCGCCCCCGCCTGCAAGGAATAAAATAGGATAACTTGTTCGCCCTTGCAGGCGTCCCCGCCTGCAAGGAATAAAATAGGATAACTTGTTCGCCCTTGCAGGCGGCCCCGCCTGCAAGGATTCATAGCCCCCGGTTTAAATAGCACCCGGTTTAAACCGGGTGCTAAGGATACGAATGATAAAACCAGACCCACCGGCCTGGTTTTTTTTATTATATCCCCGAAGGGGATAAATGTTTATAGCTAAACGCCCCCCTTAGATCTAGCTGCCTTCTCCCCAAAAAATGCTGGACATATACTTAATCCCGTGCGTTTAACCTTGGTTTTATGCCAAATTTTAATAGATTTTGCCTTGGTTTTATACTTATCTCAATCCTATTGAATGATTTAACTCATGTTTGATCGATTCATTTTAGCTGAATTTGACACCTGGCTCAAAGAGTCGAATCGAAAACCCCTAATTAGGGTCTGCTCAAAAAGTAAACGCCAATTTTGCCACCACGAAGTAGCAGCGGAGCTAAACCTGTGTTAGAGGCTGGCATTATCTTTAAGTTTTTGTTTTAATATGCTGTTCCATTCGTCTTTTAGAATACTCAACACAATGCTATCTCTGCGTTCACCATTTGGCTTATACATATTACTTCTTAGAACTCCCTCAATAACGCATCCAATACTTTTCATAGCGTTGATACTTCTTTGATTTTTAATATCAGCCCTGAATTCCACTCGCTCCATTTTCAGAACATCAAAAGCAAATTCTAAAAGCAAATATTTACAATTTTTGTTTATTCCTGTTCCCTGAAATTCTTTTCCGTACCAAGTAAAGCCGAGATTAAGTGTGGAATTTTCAACTTGAATATCATAAAACCTAGTACTACCTGCATATTTATTTGTTTGCTTATCAAATATAATGAAGGCATACAATTTTTTGTTTTGTCTTCCTTCAAGTGCTTTCTCTATATAAAGTTTCATTTTTTCAGGTGATGAAGCTTCCATTAAAGAGTGTGTCCATAATTCAGAATCATGCGTTGCAAAGGAAACTAAATTGTCAAAGTCAGCCATTTTTAAGGGTGTCAATCTGACTCTGCTGTTTTCAAGTACATATTCTGTATTAAAGTCTAATTCCAAAGTGTTTAAGTGATTTCGTTTTATTTAATGCCTAAAAGAATGGATTAAAGTAATTTTTTAATCTTTTTTGAGCTATATTTTTAATCATCATAACTTATCACAAGTTCTGACGATGTAGGTATAGCTTGACATGTGAGAATATAACCGTTTGTAACTTCTTCATCCGTTAAAGCATAATTCGACTTCATAACAGCACTACCGAAATTTACTTTTGCTCTGCAGGAACCACAAACTCCGGTTTTGCATGAAAAAGGTGCATCTATACCCGCTTTTTTAGCTAATTCTAGTAAAGTTGTACTTTCAGCATTCGTTCCTAAGCTGTATTTATCTCCTTCAAATTGAATCAAAACCTTACAAAAGTCTGAATTACCTATTTTCTTGTTTGTTTCAATCTTCGAGATATTTGTTGGCGCAGAGAATAATTCAAAATGAATCTTTGTAGATTTCACACCTGATTTTATAAGGCAGGAACTAATATCAGCAATCATTTCTTCAGGGCCACAGAGGTAATAAGCATCGGCTTGGAGAATGGCAACATCTTTTTTAAATAGTTCAGATAGATTTTCACTATTAATTCTTCCATAATAAGTTCCGTTTTTCCGCTCAGCACTTAAAAAGTGATAGACCTTTTTACTATTGTATAGTGCTATATCTTCGATAAACATTATAGAAGAAGCTGTTTTGTTTCCATATATCAAAATAGGAGCTTGGCAAGATTTGTAAGCGTGCTTTAGCATAGATAACAAGGGAGTAATACCGCTACCGGCTCCAATGAGTACGATTTCTTTCGCATCAGGGTCAAGCATAAAAGATCCTCTTGGCTCAGAAATAACAAGAGAAGTCCCTTGTTTAACAGTATCCTTGAGCCAATTTGAAACCTTTCCACCAGCCATAGCCTTTACTCCGATTGACAATGGCTCATCACCACTACTACAAATCGAATAAGAACGGTAGAATTTTTCTCCTTCATATTCCACTATGATGTCTATATGCTGTCCCGGTCTAAATAAAAAAAGCGATTTAAGATTATCAGGAATTTCAAAAATGATCTGGATGGCATCTTCTGTTAATGCTCTAACCCGACCAACTCGAAGTAAGTGGAAGCCATTCGGTAGTTTTGGCGATTCGATCGTATCTTTTATATTAATCAATTACACTATTAAATAAATATTAATCCCTTTTAAAATTAGAAAAGAACCCCGTAAAGTTTCGCTAATATTTGGCTAAAATTTCCGAAATTCTTTTTTTATTTTTTCCTTGTTTGAGATCTTATTTTACAATGTGCACAACATTTTTGCAAAACTTAATATTACTTGACACTAGACAGATTTCATTCTGGCAGTTTTCATGTAGTTGCCCACGAAAGATTTTCCAGTGAGACCGAAATCTGCAACAGCCAAAAACACAAGTTCTTCATTGCTATTATTCACCGTTTGGTGGTTACACCATCTCGGGATTAAGGCAAAATCGCCTGCTTTCACGTCATTTTCGAAATCATCAACAAGAACTTTACCTTGTCCTTTCAAGAAAATAAAAACAGTTTCATGTGCATGACGATGCATCTCATTTGCCTTTCCTGGCTGAACAGTTACTATTCTTGGATCCAACACCTCCATTTGAAAGGGAAGAATGGCAACAGTAAAATCAATGTTTAAGGCATCTACCTTGTTCTGATATAAATTTTGAAGTGTAGTATCGGTAAGACTTGATACCAACTCTCCTGATTTTTTTGCAATTGTCAATGATTTTTGAAGACTGATGCGCTCTAAAATGTCTCCTATTCGTTCTAATTGCAGTTCGCCAAAAAACTTTGAAACAATGGAAAGAAGGTCGTTTGAAAAGTTATTTTCAGACTCTGGATTTTTAAACCAGTTTATAAATTCCAATACTTCATCTCTTTGCTTATCTGAGCCTAGTGCATAAATATAAAGGATACCTGCTGTCCCAATAATTGAGTTAGCATTGGGAATGGTATTATTCTGTAACGCATTTGAAACTAACTCCAACGATGCACCTATAAATTCCTGCTCTTCGGGTGAAATACGTTTAGATTTAACGGTTTTAATAAATAATTGGCTCATGTTATGATTTCATATGTGTGAATAGCCTTTGCTCTTTTATACATGCCATCCCAATATGCTGCTCTTAAATCCAATGCTTTTAACATTCCTTTACGCAACTCTCTTTCATCCTCTGGGCTTTGTGAAGCCATTTTTTCGGCTATATCCAGCAATATCAATCCATGCTCATCATCGACTTCAGTATGAAGTGGGAAGAACACATAATCTTCAAGACTTAGACTTGTGTATTTTTCAATTGCTTTTATGATGTCTTTATAGATATACTTAACGATAGATTCTGTACCTAACCCTATCGCTCCAACAGCCGAAACTGCGCTTCCTCCCTGCATCAAAGCCAAAAAAGAATCTCTCCAGATGTCTACCTCAATATCAGGTTGTGCACTATGATCAACTCCCATAGCAACTTGAAAACGCTTGAATAACTTTGGGTGAGGAATACCTTGAACCCATTCGTCTTTTATGCCTAATGCACGCACCGCTTCCATATCTTCTTCGTGAAGATGTCCACTTTCTTCAGATAAATTATCCAGCAAATGGGTCCTAAACTCAGGATTTTCAAGTTTAGATATCACAGCGGTTAAATATCTCGGAAACCAGGAACTGTAGAAACCATATTGAGAAGCAAAATCCTTCAAGACTGCTTCCATATTCTCAAACTCCCCATTAGCAAGTGCTTTTAAATAGGGATGATTTACTGCTCGATGCTCTAATGCTTCTTTAACTAATAATTCCATTTTTTTGTGTTAATCTCACAAGGACAAAATTATTTGTTTTTTCAAATTTCCAAAAATTTCCAGTAACAGAGCAAATACGCAAAATGTGCAGTTTGCATGTCGCGTTATTTTTCTGGCGGGTTATTGTCGCACCTTAGGTCGTTTGCGCTTGCCACTAATGGTCAGCGGCTTTGCGAAGCGTGGGCTTCAGGGATACAACAAATCAAAAGAAACGGAAACTTCAAAGCAACTTGATGACTTTTTGAAACACAAATGCCCGCGTTTTGCAAAACCGCTGTTTAGGGTAGTGCATTTACTTTTCTGATACTGTCTCAGATTCTAGTTAGTATAACTGAATATGTATTGTAAAGCAGATAGGAGAAAAGAAATAGAATCCAAGGCATCATTATTTCTTTATACAATGTTATTTTGTTTGATTTTGAAGTTTCCAATAGTTTATCAATGTTTTTGTAGGTATAAATAAAAGATGCTATTACAGCTGGGATTCCAATAAAATCTAGAACTAAGTCTTTTTCTAATTGCGAGTTCATGATATGTGAAACTTTCAACATCATCCCTAAGTAAACAATGAATAAGCAAACGCTGTTTACAATGTATATTTTAGTTATATCATTTGAATCTATTTCGACATTCTTATTTATGTATAGAATGTTTAATACAATTGAAATCAACACTCCAATAGTTCCGATTCTGAATAAATAATCGCCGCCAAAAATGAATTGCATTTTCAAGATCCAAGCGATGAATAATAAAGCTATTGAGATGTTGAACAGTTTATTTTTGATCTTCATTTCTTAAAGGTTTATGATTTTTGTGCGTTATCCCTAACGTTTTGTAGCTAAAAGAAGTTGGTGTCCCGATAACTATCGGGAGGTCTTTGGAGCGCGAAAACCCGTCTTTTGGTAGGTGTTGTTTTAGGCTGCCCTTCTTCTGTCATTATTCACCCGTGTCAAATTTTTCTCTTTTTACTTTTGATTTGTCCTTCTTTATTAGTTTGAGATTGTCTTTGTTAAGTTGAAAATAGTCAGTTTCTGTCCAACTCCAACTGTCGCCTTCTCTCATATTTATACCGCTTGCCTTGAAGAAAACTAAAATTTCGTTTCCCTTAACAGTAAGTGTAATTTCGTCAAAAGTGTCTTGGATTGTCGCACCATCTGGTGTTGTCGGGCAGCTGTCAGATTTAAGTTCTTCCAACACTTTGGTGTCGTTTTTAAACATCTGTCTCAGAAAACCCAAATGTTTCTCCGAACATTGATAGCCCAAATTTAATGCAGTCAATATTTTACATTTTAAATTACTTCTGCTGTCTGTGTAGTCTCCGTCCCAATTACACTCGTTACCGATGAAAGTCGCAACGTACCCTAATGCTGCTCTTTCAGGTTCTGTAATGGTTTTACAAAATTCTTCATTAATTACAATTGAGCTGTTTGTGTCACGTTTAAAAAAAGTTATCGACTTGTCCGTTAATGTATAGTTTTGGGAAGATGCACTTTCATTTGATTTAGTTAAGGTGTCAATATTAGTAATTTCGTTTTTGTCCGAATGGTTATTTGTCTGTCCGCAAGAAGCAAGAAAAACTAAGGACGCTATGTGTAAATATACTCTCATTGTGTTGTCTGTTAGGGTTGCCTATAACAACCCGCTTATTTCCCTTCCCCCCCAGTTTCGCCTACTTTCCTTATGGCTGAACCCCGTGTATTCCATTTTAACAGATTCATAACCAATATTTAGGATTCGTTGGGGTAGCTTCACCTTCTAAAAATATGCCCCTGCAGTTACAAATCCAAATCATCCAAAGGGCTCTATACCTTTTCTTCCCCTTTCTGGGTATCAATGGAATAGATATCTGCGGTTTGGGAGCAAACAATCCCTAGAATTTTTTAGAGATAACCCCGTTTGATTCCGTTTTCGATGAAATCAAGGTAGTTTATAAGAGCAGGTAATTAATCGCTAATTATTTCGCTCGGATTCAGGATTTATTGATCAACCTATGATTTCAAGACAGGATAGATCCTTCTGACTTTCATCCATTAGAAACTGCTGTATAGTTTCTCTGTTTTTTAGGAGGCATTCTACTAGGTTCTGCGTTGAGGTATTGCCAAGACGAAGCCAAATTACTTTGGGAGGATGTCCATATAAGGTCACCAAATCATAAAAGTCCGTATCAAATGTGACAATGTGGTATTCCTGTGTTTTGGCAAAGTTCCAGATTTATCAGTCTGTGGCTCCTTGTAAATCCAATTCCTTTATATGTTTTGCTTCTGGCATCCATTGCCTTAAGCGATCTATAATCTTATGCGAAATATTCTGATCAAATAGCAATCTCATGAAGCAATTCGAATCCTGTGCTCTCTATCAGCGGCATAGGCGAGGGCGGCCTGTATATCTGATTCTGTTAATTCCGGATAATCACTCAGGATTGAGGGTATGGTCATACCAGAGGCCAACCATCCCAGAATATCATAAACGGTTATTCGTAAGCCCCGAATACAAGGCTTACCAAATCGAATTTGAGGATCTATTGTAATGATTTCTGAATAAGCCTTCATGATATACACTCTTTAATTGTTTCAATTAAAAATAGGTCAAAGTGCTTACAAATCCAAAGGGAGTGTAAAGTAAACTGTGTCAAAACTTAACATCCATTTCAGGAGATTGCGGGTCACATTTCGACAAGCTCAATGACCGCCCCGCAATGACAAGGCAGTAGGCTTTCGAGGTAGGGCGATATACCCAGCCATGAAATGGAATCGTGTCCAAATCTAAAAAATATTTTGCACCCGAAGGTCGTTGCGGGCCTGACCCGCAATCTCAAACATCGACCCTTCGGCCCTTCGACTCCCCTTCGACAAGCTCAGGGCAAGCCGACTCAAACTCGTTCTGTTCCGCCTTCGGCGTCGCTAGATATAGAGGGGGCATTTTTACCATAAACATTTATCCCCTTCGGGGATATAACAAAAAAACCTTGCAGGCGCGGACGCCTGCAAGGGCGGAAATAACTACTCACTATCCACTACTAACTACCCACTACTCACTACTCACTACCCACTAAAAACTATGATTTCTCCGAATCCGCCCTTTCATACGCTGCCAGAATTTTTTTAATAATTCTATGTCTTAATACATCCGTTGCACTTAATCGAATAAAGGCAATTCCCGGAATATCTTTTAATATTTTTTGCGCTTGAATTAATCCAGAGCGTAAGTTTTTAGGCAAATCAATTTGCGTTTCATCCCCAGTTACAATAATCCGAGATTCAATCCCCATGCGGGTGAGCAACATCTTAAGCTGAGCTTCGGTTGCATTTTGAGCTTCATCTAAAATAATATAAGCATTATTTAACGTACGTCCCCGCATATACGCTAAAGGAACAATTTCAATGATATTCTTTTCCATATATAAACTAAGCTTATCCGCCGGAAGCATATCATCTAAAGCATCATAAAGCGGTCTTAAATACGGATCAATTTTTTCTTTTAAATCACCGGGTAAAAACCCCAAACTTTCTCCAGCTTCCACCGCTGGACGAACCAACACTATTTTCCTTACCAACTTTTCCTTTAAAGCACGAACAGCCAAAGCCACAGCAGTATAGGTTTTGCCAGTACCTGCAGGTCCAATACAAAACACAATATCATTTACTCGTGCCGCTGCCACCATTTCTTTTTGCCCTTCGGTGCGAGCAGCAACTTTAAGGTTATTAGGGCCAAAAACGATGGTGGACGAGTCCTTGGGTTCAGTAGTGGTTTCCCCTTTTTCGATTTCTAACAATTCAGAAACCCGAGATAAGCTAATATGACCGTTATCAGCAATTTCAGCTAAAATTAAATTAATGGCAGCTTCAATAAGTTGAATCTGATGTTCAGGAGCTTGGATTTTTAACTCATCTCCCCGGCTTAATATCCGAGCATCGGGATACATCTCTTTGATGAGTTGAATATGCGCATTGTTTACGCCCAATAAAATTCGAGGGTCAATGTCCTGTACAGGAATCGTTATTTCTTTCAATCGTTATTTACCAAAAGGCTTATGGACACAAATTTAAACTAAATTGTTCCACATATTCCGGCAACTCTTATTCAAAGCCCTAACAAAACCGCAGAGGAAGATTACCTTTACAGTACGAAATGGCATTGATTACTTTTATATCCGACCTGGGGTTGAAAGACTTTTATGTAGCAGCAGTGAAAGGGGCTATTTATCATAGATATCCAGTTGCGCAAGTGATAGACATTACCCATGAGGTATCTGAATATCATCTTTTACAATGTGCTTTTTTGTTAAGGAGTGTCTATAAATCTTTTCCTAAAGGGACAGTGCATTTGGTAGGATGTGATCCTTCCGGAGGATTGCAAAAAGGAGGAATTGTGATGGAAACCGAAGGGCATTATTTAGTAGGTGCTGATAACGGAATTTTATATTTGACTACCGAAGGGAATTATGAGGGTTGTTATCATATCTCCAATAAAAATTTATTTCCAGATCAAATACAACCCTCTTTTATGGTACGAGATGTATTTGCGCCTGCAGCTGCCCTATTGGCGAGTGGTGCAGCTCCTTCTGAAATCGGAGAAAGTTGTGACCCCAAAAAATTAATTTGGGGAACGCCAGGACAAAGGTCTAATATCTTAATGGGATCGATTTTATATATTGATCATTTTGGAAATTGTATTACCAATATTACTCGGGAATTATTTATACAAGAAAAAGCGGGAAGACCCTTTCGAATTACCGTACGCAGCTTGGAATTTAAAAGGATTTATTTTTCGTATGCAGATGTGGAGCCGGGAGAACCAGTAGCCTTGTTTGGTTCTCATCAGCATTTAGAATTTGCGATTAACTTAGGATCGGCTAAGAATTTATTAGGGCTGGCAGTAGATAGTAACTTTTCAATAGAATTTCTGAACGCATGATTACACGCATCGTACGAATGGAGTTTATGGAAGATAAAACCCAAACCTTTGAAGAGATATTTCAAAACTCAAGGGAGTTGATTCGAGCCCGGCAAGGATGTTCATATCTTTCCTTGCATCAAGATGAAGATAATAAACAAGTTTATTATACCATTAGTCGTTGGGATAGTCCCGCAGATTTAGAAGCCTATCGCCAAAGTGAATTATTTAAAACAACTTGGGCAGCCACCAAAATTTTATTTTCAGCAAAACCGATTGCTTATAGCCTGGCTCCTCTTCAGGAATTAGGGTAACCAGAATTCTATATGTATCCTAAAATAAACTTCTCTTTACTTACCCTTTTACTACTCATTCCGATTACCCTTTCTGCACAACAAATTGTGTGGAATCAGTTTTGGGGAAGTAGCGGATTTGACAATGGATATGCAATGGATTTACTTCCTTCAGATGGTTCCATTTATATTACTGGAACGGTACGTTCCAACCAACAAGACGCTAAAAATCCACCCAGTAATTCTGCTGACTTTGCCGTATTAAAACTGAATTATAAAGGAGAAATCTTGTGGAATAAAATTCTGGGAGGAACAGGAACGGATGAAGCCCACGGAATTAAAAGTACCCAAGATGGGGGCTGTATTGTGATTGGAACCACCGCTTCCTTAGATGGACTGGTGGTGGGTAACCATGGAAAAATGGACATATGGGTGATTAAGTTGAGTAGAGATGGGGAAGTTCAATGGATGCAAACTTTGGGCGGTACCGGAAATGATAAAGGGTTTGGAATATTACCCCTCAAAGAAGGAGGATATTTAGTATTGGGGGAAAGTGGCTCTAAAAATGGATCTATGAATATGTCGTATGGAGGATTAGATTTATGGGTTGCGAAACTTTCCCTTTCAGGAGAAATGGTTTGGCAAAGATCTTATGGAGGCTCCGGAAGTGAAGCAGCTTATGCAGCCGTACAATTAGATGATTATTCCATTATCGTTGCCGGAGGAACCGACTCTCAAAATTTCGATGTAAATCCGCCTAATTATGGGAATAAAGATTTATGGTTATTACATATTGAAGATTTGGGTAAGCTATTATGGGAGAAATCCATTGGGGGAGAAGATAATGAAGAAGTACATTCCATCGGCCTAGCGCAAGATGGAGGACTGATTTTTTCGGGTACTACTTTTTCTAATCAAGGAATGATAAAAGATCATCGTGGAATGGGAGATGGATGGGTAGGTAAAATTGATCTTACCGGAAATTTACTTTGGTCAAAAACCTATGGGGGTTCAGAACCAGATGGGTTAAATTGTTTGTTCCCAACCCGTGATAAAAATTACATATTGGTAGGAACCACCCAAAGTAAAGATGGGATGATTCGCAAAAGTCATGGTTCGTATGAGGGATGGGTGATTAAAATAAATACTAAAGGAGAACCCATCTGGCAAAATACTTTTGGCGGTAAAACTCAGGATATGCTTTACGGTGGAGTGGAAACTGCAGGAGGAGAATATGTTTGTGTTGGGTACTCTGAATCCGTGGACGGGGATAACACCCCTACAAATTTTAAAGGAGGAGGAGATTTTTGGATATTGAATTTAAGAGACCCTGGAAAACAATCCCCTGGTTTTCGACCCCCATTTGTATTAAGCGGAACAGTTACTGAAAACAATACAGGTTTACCCCTGCTTGCTGAAGTGGAATTGATAGACAACGAAAAAAATATCCTGTTTAAAAAGCTAACCTTAAATCCAAGCAAAGGAAGCTTCGAGGTAGTAATTCCAAAACAAAAATCTTTATCTATATCCGTAGCTATTCCTGGATATTTATTTTTTGGGGATAATCTGGATATAGATACCACCCAAGATGGAAAACACTTGGAGGTAAAACTTGAAAAGATCAGAGTAGGTGCGAAGTTAACTTTGGATAATATCGTTTTCGATATTGCATCCGCCCAAATTAAACCGGAGTCTAACCCTGAGTTAGATAGGATATTGAAGTTTATGAATTTAAATCCTTCGGTTCGCGTGGCATTAAATGGACATACCGATAATACTGGTGATCCCAATACCAAACGCAAACTATCTATAATGCGAGCGACAGAAATTAAAAACTATCTTACCAATAAAGGTCTTAGTTCAGATCGTATGATTCCGAGAGGATATGGTATGACGCAACCTGTCGCTTCCAATTCAACCGAAGAAGGAAGACAACAAAACAGAAGAGTAGAGATAGAAATAATAGCTGCTCCCTAAGGAAGCAGCTATTTATTATAAATATTTAGATTGAAATTCTCTTACTTCTTCCCTTAATTCAGGAAAAGATTTTTCAAAATATCCGATTTCCGCTTGTTTAACTTCATCTTCAGGCGTTAGAACATGCTTGTACTGAGTGGGATTAGCTTTTACCTCATGTGCAATAATTTGTTCCTGATGACGAAGATGATCTTTTATCGTTTGTAAATGATTTCTTTGAATATCTAAACGATTTAAAAATTGTTCTCCTGTAGATTGTACTTCAGTAGCAGTATTATTAGCCATTAACTCGGATAGATGAGTTCTCATTCTCACCATTTCTTCTTCATAAAACTTAAACTTCTCAATCCATTCTAAGTATTCATGATGTAGATCCGTGGCGTGTTTTTTCTTTAGTTCCATAATCAATAGGGGTTAAATAGGTAAGCAAACTTATAGGGTAAAGGTGCACTAAAAAATGATTATAATCATTCCTTAAGCAGGAAAAGAAGTAATTACCTTTTTAATTATGGAACAGGCAACTTCCATTTGCTGATCGGTAATCACCAAAGGCGGAGCAAACCGAATGATATGTTGATGGGTAGGCTTAGCCAATACCCCATGGTCCATTAACCGAATACAAACTTCCCAGGCATTTACTTCATCGAGCGGTTCAATCACCACCGCATTTAATAAGCCCTTTCCTCTAACCAGTCCGCGCAAGGGATGATCGATAGATAACATTTCTGATCTGAAATATTCCCCTAATATTCTGGCACGTTCTAATAAATCCTCATTTTCAATCACCTCTAATGCAGCAATAGCAACAGCACTGGCCAAAGGATTTCCCCCAAAGGTAGAACCATGTTCACCCGGCCGGATTACTTGCATAATTTCCCGATTAGCCAATACTGCGGATACCGGAAGAACACCACCGGATAAGGCTTTCCCTAACACCAAAATGTCTGGGTGCACGGATTCATGATCACAAGCTATCCATTTTCCAGTTCTTCCAATCCCGGTTTGAACCTCATCCGCAATTAAAAGAACATTATGTTGTTTACAAATAGCTGCAATTTTAGCTAAGTACCCATGTTGGGGAACAATCACCCCGGCTTCTCCTTGAATAGGTTCCACCCAAAATGCGGCAATATTAGGATTGGCTTCTAAAGCGGCAGATAATGCTTCGGGTTGATCATATGGGATAATTTGATACCCAGGCATAAACGGACCAAAATGTCGAGTACTCGAAGGATCGGTACTGGCACTAATCAATCCAGTTGTTCTACCATGAAAATTATGTTCCGCCGCTAAGATAATGGCTTGCCCATCCGGCACTCCCTTCACTTCGTAAGCCCACTTACGCGCTATTTTAATCGCGGTCTCATTTGCCTCTGCACCACTATTCATCATCAATACTTGTTCATATCCAAACAGCGTACATATCTTTTGTTCAGCCTCCCCTAGCCTATCATTGAAAAAAGCTCGGGAAGTTAACGTCAATTTCTGGGCTTGATCTATTAATGCCTGAAGTATATGTGGATGGCAATGCCCTTGATTCACGGCACTATAAGCTGACAGAAAATCATAATATTGCTGACCTTCCGGACTCCATAAAAAAACGCCCTCCCCTTTGGATAAAACAACGGGTAAGGGATGGTAATTATGGGCTCCATATTGCTCTTCCAAAGCCATAGCCGTGGAAGAACTTATTTGAGATTTTGGGATTTGGGCAAAAACAGCATTCATAGTGCAAATTTCAGAAATATATTGGCCTTTCTGTAAATTAATTCTGCGGGTGTACTGCAAAGAGTAGTCAAATAGATAACAACAGAATATCTTTACACCTTAAGTATTCATTAAACATTCAATGGCTAGAATCTTAACGGGTATTCAAAGTACGGGAGTTCCCCATCTCGGAAATTTATTAGGCGCATTAGAACCGGGCGTAAAACTCAGCGAACAAAAGGAAAATACCGCCATATTTTTTATTGCTGATTTACATAGTTTAACTTCTTTGAAAGATACGGCTGCAAGGGTTGAAAATATTAAATCAGTAGCAGCAGCCTGGCTAGCCTGCGGCTTTGATACAAATCAAGGGATTTTGTTCCGTCAATCAGAAGTACCAGAAGTTTGCGAACTGACCTGGTATTTAAGCTGCTTTGCTCCCTTTCCTATGTTGGCCAATGCCCATTCCTTTAAAGACAAAAGCGCAAAACAAGGATTAAGTGAAGTGAATGCTGGACTTTTTACTTACCCCGTTTTGATGGCAGCCGACATATTATTGTATGATACTGATATTGTTCCAGTTGGAAAGGATCAAATACAACATATAGAAATTACCCGAGATATTGCCAGTAGTATAAACCATCAACATGGTGAAATATTCATCCTTCCCAAAGCTCAGGTGGAGGAACAAGTTAAAGTGGTGCCAGGAATTGATGGGCAAAAAATGAGTAAATCTTATGGAAATACCATCAATGTATTTGAGGAAGAAAAAAAACTTAAAAAAAGTATCAATCGCATCATCACAGGATCAGAACCCCTTGAAGCCCCTAAAAATCCTGATAATTGTACCGTTTTTCAATTGTATTCCTTATTGGCCGATACGTCTGAAATTAACACTTTAAGAAACGCATACCAAGAAGGCAATTTTGGGTATGGGGCAGCCAAGCAAATTTTATTTGAAAAAATTATGGAAAAATATGAGGTACCCCGACAAAAATATATGACATTTATGCAAAATCCAGAATCGATAGAAACTGCCTTACGCTTGGGTCAAGACAAAGCAAGAGCGTATGCAACATCAGTATTAGATCGGGTTCGTGGGGCTTTGGGATTTGGTTCCATAATTTGACTTAAGAATAATCCTTGGTCATTCAGATATTCCTTTATTTTTGTAAGGTAAAGCATTGGGTATGTATCTCGCTGTAGCAGGCAATATTGGTTCAGGTAAAACAACCTTGACCACGCTTCTTTCTAAACATATGGGGTTTGAACCTCAATATGAAGATCCGGGGAATAATCCCTATTTGTTCGATTTCTATTCGGACATGCAACGATGGTCGTTTAACCTTCAGGTATATTTTTTAAACACTCGTTTAAGACAAATTACCCAAATCAGTAAAGCTTCCAAAACTGTAATTCTGGATAGAACTTTATATGAAGATGCCAGAATCTTTGCTCCCAATCTTCATGCGATGGGATTAATGGCAAAACGAGATTATGAAAATTATTTACTCTTGTTTGAAACTGTCGCAGAATTAATCCCCCCTCCAGATTTGCTAATTTATCTTCGAGGATCCATTCCTGCACTAGTGGATCAAATACAACAAAGAGGAAGGGAATATGAAGATTCAATCCGTTTGGATTATCTTAGAAGATTGAATGAAAGATATGAAGCTTGGTATGAAAGTTATACTTTAGGTAAAAAAATAGAAGTTAGTATTGACGATTTAAATTTTAAAGAAAATCCTGAAGACTTGGGTAAAATTGTAAACCAAGTTAAGGCCGAGTTATTTGGTCTTTTTAAATAAAAACTATTTAAACTTTATTGCTTTTTTTGACTTACCCTTTCGGGGTAACTCAATTTTATTTTCCAAAATTTATCAACTGACTTAATATTCAATTGTCATTATGGCAGGATCAATACCTTAACATCCTTGAAGAGAGCTTAAGTATAATTTCCTGCTCTGGTAGAAATAATAGTATATTAAGGAGACTGAATTATAATATATGTATTAGTTAATTCTGAAAACCCACAAGAAAATAAAAATTTAGAGATTCCGAATCTTTGATATAAATTATACTTAAAATAGAGTTCCTCCATAATTTTTAATAAAATCATTTGTTATATTTCTATACCAATGAAACTTAACTACACTTTAATTATTATACTTAAAAAAGCATTTCAAAACAAGAAGTCAAAAGTATTCCTTATTAAAGATTTAGGTTATGATAAATCAATGATATACCTGATTTATAAACAACTAAAATATCAATACTAAATTTTGTAGTACTAAAAAATAGATACGTATTTTATTAAAATACTTAATTAATAATCAAGGATTTAAGTATGTCTATTGGAATAATTAAGCAAGTTTATCCTTTAGAAACTGCGCAGTATAAGAATACGGGTTATTTAACAAATCTTCAGGGGTTCCTTCAAAAACCAACTCCCCGCCCCCTACGCCTCCTTCAGGGCCCAGATCAATAATCCAGTCAGCACATTTAATAACATCTAAATGATGTTCAATCAAGATAACTGAATTTCCTGCCTCAATTAAGTGCTGAATGGAATTAAGCAACTTTTTAATATCATCTAAATGCAGTCCGGTTGTTGGCTCATCAAAAATGTACAAAGTATTTCCAGACTTTGCTGAATCTGCCAAAAAGGCTGCCAGTTTTATTCTTTGCGCTTCCCCCCCAGACAAGGTACTGGAGCTTTGTCCTAAGCGAATATAACCGAGTCCAACGGCTTCTAAATATTTAAGTCTATTAATTACTTTAGGTTCATTTGCGAAAAAGGCAAGCGCCTCTGTCAACGTCATATTAAGTATATCAAATATATTCTTTTGCTGATATTGAACTTCTAAAACATGTTCTTTGAACCGCTGAGAATTACAAGTTTCACAAGGCAAAACAACATCCGACATAAACTGCATTTGTACTGTAATATGTCCTTCTCCTTGGCAAGCTTCACATCTTCCACCCTCCACATTAAAAGAAAAATGAGCAGGTTTTAAGCCTTGTACTTTTGCTGCAGGTTGGTTTGAGTATAACTCTCGGATTGCATCATAGGCCTTAATATAGGTGACCGGATTTGATCTGGCATTCCTTCCAATTGGGGATTGGTCCACCATTTCTACATGTTGAATATGTTCAATGTCTCCGGAAATTCCTGAATAAGAACCCGGTTTTCCTGAACCCGGTTGGATATAACTTTGTAAAGCAGGATATAAAATATCCTTTATTAAGGTAGTTTTTCCGGATCCGCTTACGCCAGTTACAACAGTTAATACTCCTAAAGGAAAATCTACATTGATACCTTTTAAATTGTGCGCTGCAGCTCCGGAAAGCGTTATTTTCTTGGCAAATTTTCTGCGTTTCGAAGGAATCTTGATTTGTTCCTTTCCCGTCAAATACTTAGCCGTTAAAGATTTTGTACTCTTTTTTAACTCCTGAAAGTTTCCTTGAAACACCACTTCTCCACCTTGTTCCCCTGCACCGGGCCCCATATCTACGATAAAATCAGCCCTTTCCATGATCATTTCATCATGTTCAACTACGATAACGGTATTTCCAATATCCCTTAATTGTTCCAAAATGCCGGCTAATTGATTCGCATCTCTGGGATGAAGTCCTACGCTAGGTTCATCCAGAATATATAAAGCTCCAACCAAACTGGAGCCTAGGGAGGTGGCTAAATGAATTCTCTGAGATTCTCCACCAGATAAGGTAGAACTTGGTCGATGTAAATGAAGGTAGCCCAACCCAACTTGAAGCAAAAAATTCAATCTAGCATTAATCTCCCTTAACAGCCTGCCCCCAATTTGTCGCTCATAATCAGTTAAGGGTAAATTCTCTAAAATCGGATTTAAAGCATCAATCGGCATTAACAACCAATCTCCGATTGAATGTCCGTGGATCTTAACATACTCTGCATCTTGGCGAATTCTGCTGCCTTTGCAATCCGGGCATTGGGTAAAACCACGATACCGAGAAAGTAATACGCGGTATTGAATTTTATGCAATTGACTTTCCAGTCCTTTGAAGAAACTCTGAAGCCCTTGTACGCCAGGAGCGCCTTTCCAAACAATACTTTTTTGGGTAGCATTTAATTGGAAATATGGTCTATGCACCGGAAAATCCAATTTAGAGGCTCGTATTTCTGCTAAAAATTCTTTTAAATAATTCCCCATGGATTCGCCTTTCCAAGGAGCAATTGCACCATCATAAATTGACTTGGATTTATCAGGGATTACCAATTCTTCATCAATCCCGATGATTCTACCAAACCCTTGACAAGTTTTACAAGCACCATAAGGATTATTAAAGGCGAAAAACTGAGTACTTGGTCGTTCGAATTTGATTTCATCCGCCTCAAATCGATCAGAAAATGATTGTTCCGGTAAATTCGGAGTTTTCACAAAACAAGTCCCTTCGCCTTCAGTTAAAGCAATTTGAACACTGTCTGCCAACCTTGAAATTAATTCTTCATCATCCTTACGAACAATTAAGCGATCAATTAATAGATTAAAACTTTTACCAATGGATAATTTGTTTTGAGTAAGCAGTTCTTCTATTTCAATTGTATTCTCCTCTACCAAGACCCGGGTAAAGCCTTTTTGTAAGGCAACTTCCAAATTTCTTCTCTGGTCATTTGTATTAGAAGTTAGTTTTACATAAAGAAATAGTTTTGAATCCTCAGGCAAAGCCATTAATTCATCTACAATAGAGGTAACACTATCTGCTTTTACTTCTTTTCCACTAACTGGAGAATAGGTCCGTCCGATTCTGGCGAATAATAGCTTTATGTAATCGAAGATTTCTGTAACTGTTCCTACAGTAGAGCGAGGGTTAGAAGATTGGGTTTTTTGTTCTATTGCAATGGCAGGAGATAATCCTTCAATATAATCTACATCAGGCTTATCCATTCTTGCCATAAACTGTCGGGCATAAGCACTTAAACTTTCAACGTATCGTCTTTGCCCTTCAGCATACAGGGTATTGAAGGCCAAGGAAGATTTACCTGAACCACTTACCCCAGTGAATACAATCAATTTATTTCTGGGTAGGGATACCGAAATATTTTTAAGATTATGTACCCGAGCACCTCGGATATTTAAAAAAGAAGGACTTCGCACGATAGAATAAAAGACTTTAAAATTACAAACTCTTCATCTGTTAACCCATCTAATTTGAAGTGCATTCAATCTTGGCTTAATTTTTGACTAATGGAACCCAAAGCGTAAGTTTTTTTATGGAGGCACAACAATTTTATTTAACTTTCCGTTGAGAGTTAAAATTTATTCAGTGCCTATGTAAAAAAGCTACCTCAATTTGAACCATTTGATTATGAAAAATCTCAAGTCTTCTATGACCGACCATGAATTGATAATAGATTTTATGGCAGGCAATGAGCGTAGTTTTGAAATCTTAATAAACAGGCACAAATCCAGACTTTATACAACGATTGTATTGATTGTAAAGGATAGATTTATCGCTGAGGATCTTTATCAAGAAACTTTAATGAAGATTCTGAGTATGATTCGAGAGGGTCGTTACAATGAAGAAGGTAAATTTTTACCTTGGGCGATCCGAATTTCCAGAAATTTAGCAATTGATTTTTTTAGAAAAGAAAAGAGAAATCCTATGGTTCATTCCACTGAGGACTATGATTTGTTTTCTGTAATTGGACATACTGAAGAATCTCCTGAAAAGAAAATAATTTCAGCAGAAAACACTCGTTATATTCGTGAGTTAATTAATCGACTTCCAGATAAACAACGGGAAGTATTGGTCATGCGACATTATTCCGATTTAAGTTTTAAAGAAATATCGGATTTAACAGAAGTAAGTATTAATACTGCTTTGGGTCGTATGCGATATGCGCTTGTAAATTTGAGGAAAATGATGGAAGGAAATCTTTCTGAAAGTCGATTAAAAACCTGATGTCAAATGACCCCGGTTTTAAGGTGCAGATATGGAACAAATTTACAGTGAAGAAGATGTAATCCGTTTTAGTTACGGTGAAATGGCAGATTCAGAGTATGAGGCTTTTTTTCGAGAGCTCTGTAAAAATGAATCATTGTGGGGAGTATACGAAGACACCCAAACCTTAAAAAACCAATTAGAGGATTCTGTTTTATTAAATCCTCCTTTGTCGATAGACAACCTTATTCTGGAAAGGGCCGCTGAAATTGCCCAAGAATTTCGAAACTCCCAGGATACAAAAAAAGTTAATTATTCTCCCGTTATTTTAAAAATTGGGGTTTTAACGTTTTCTACTCTTGTGTTCAGTTGGTTCATGTTTTCGGCTCTATCTACCCGAAATATCTCAGAATTTACTTCAACAGCAACAGAAAACGATACAGAATGGATACGAAAAAGAATATATAACCTAGATATTCAAAGATCCTTGCCTACCCCTATTTCTGATAATGGGCTGTTTAGAACTGTACGTTATGGGTCAAATAATTCTAACTCGGTACGATTTTCCATTCCACAAGCTTCTCTAAAATGAAAAATAGATTGAGTTGGTTATTACTCATTCTTCCGATAAGTGTAGGTGCACAAGTTTTACGGGTTACTGGATCACAACTGATCGAAAAACCAATTAATTCTGCTCAACCCGTAGAAGCCAGACTTCAATCCTTAAGGATCGAAAATAATAGGGTCTGGATTAATGGAAATTTATTTCCTGTTGATAAATTACCTTATGGAATGCGAAAACTGGATCCGAATGTAAACTTTTACGCAAGTTTTAACGGAATTCCAGGTATTGAACTTCAATTAGAAGGAAGGAATTACCTAATCAGAGCTCAAAAGGTTTGTGATATCACCCGTATTCATCATTGTCCCAATACTAATAATCCTCAGGAAAAGAAGTATTTTACAAAACTCAATCAGGAGGATCCGGAAACTTTTCAAGCTTTAACCGAGGAATCTAAACTTAATCAGGAAGCCAATGATTTGTCAAGGCTTTACGGACAATTATCTGACATGAACCGAAAAGCTGAAATAAAGGCTCAACTGACTGTTGTTTTGGGAAAGTTATTTGATTTAAGTATTGAAAATCAGGAAAAGGAATTACAATTTTTACAACAACAAATTGAAATCCGCAAAGCAGAAATCAATTTGAAAAGGAATGATAAAACAAAGGTCATTGCTAAAAATCTGGGAGAAATGACACAGATCTCCCGGTAACAATACTATGACTCGGAAAGAAAGGTGTACCGCTATTTTAGGTATTTTAAAGCAAAACAATCCTAATCCAGAAACAGAATTACATTACACCCAGCCCTATGAGTTGTTGGTTGCAGTAATTTTATCTGCCCAATGCACCGACAAGCGTGTAAATTTAGTCACCCCTAACTTTTTTAAAAAATTCCCAACGGTTAATGTCCTACAAAAGGGAAGTTTTGAGGAGGTTTTTGAACTCATACGATCCATATCTTTCCCTAATAATAAAGCAAAACATTTATTAGGGATGGCAGAAAAAGTAGTAAATGATTTTGCGGGCGAGATTCCCAACGAACTTGAGGATTTGGTAAAACTTCCTGGCGTGGGAAGGAAAACTGCTAATGTAATCCTATCCGTTATTTATGGGCAGGCAGCATTAGCCGTAGATACGCATGTTTTTAGGGTATCCCAAAGAATGGGAATAGCAAAAGGTAACACACCCCTTCAAATTGAATCTCAACTTATGAAAGTCATTCCAACTGAGGAAGTGGCCGACAGTCATCATTTGCTTATATTACATGGCAGATATGTATGTACGGCTAGAAGCCCGAAGTGTAATGATTGTAAAGTAGCCCATTTATGTAAGTGGGAAGGGCGGAAAAGGAATGGATTCGAATAATTTATTCCTATTCAATCAAAATATCAGGTTGAACTAAGTACCATTTATTACAATACTCTCCTGATTTTATTTGAAGTCTTACTTCATATTTTCCAGAGGCGGGAAATTGAATTAATGGATTGAGCGCAGCTGAAATTTTACCCTCTCCAAAATCCCAGATCACATCACTACCTTCTGGTGCCCCAGCGTAAAATTGAATTTTGGTACTATCTTCTTCTAAGAAAGTCCAGCTTGGGTTAGCCTGAGGTAACTGACAAGGATATTCCTGAATCTCTAAAAGCCAAATATCGGTATCAGCAGTATCGGATGCATTCACAGCACGTGTGCCACCTACAAGTAATTTTCCAGGACTTAATTCTAGGATAGTAGTACTTTTTTCATTTCTACTTCCCCCAAAAGTTTGTTTCCATTCCGGTGCCCCAGTATTATCCAAACGAAAAACCCACAAATCCTCTCCACCCTTGATGTACTCATTTTCCAGGTTATAATAACAAGAGGTTCCTGTCATTGCCCAGCCTCCTCTCGCTAAAGCAGTTACACCTGTAATATATTCATTTCCGGATCCTCCATATTCCCACTCTTGAATGATATTCCCAACTTTATCTGAAAGTGCCCACCAGAATTGATCATTTCCTAGTTCATTTCTTCGCTTTCCAGCAAGTAAAACTTGCCCCTGAAAATTTGTTGTCATGGAAGTAAGCGTTACACCTGGTTTCACCTTTAGAAGTTGATTTCCTTTTATAATTCCGTTAATATCTCCCCAAATTATCCAAGGGGAACATAGTGCATCAGCGTTTTCAATAACAGGACAGGTATTTGCGGCAATGATCCATTCTTTTCCTATTTTACTAATGGCAACAGGCCAATCCAATCCGTCTCCTCCCGCTCCTTTTTCCCAACGAGATATAGTATCTTCTCCATAGGAACGTATCCAAATATCAGATTTCCCATTTTTGGCTGGAGTTAATGCTATTTGAGAATCATACCAGCCAGTTTGAATCAAGACAGAATCGGTGATGGAAACGGATTGAGTAGCATAATCCTGACCTGTTTCGCCAGAGGTAACATAGGAAAGCAAACGACCGTCAGGGGAAATTCGAGCAAAAACCGCATCTCCACTTCTATATCGGTCAATGGCTTCAGGATGATCTATTAAGGAGGCAGAGGAACCAGAAATACAAATCACTCCATTTTGCCAAGATAAATGGGAGGGCACATCACAAAACGGACCTCCAATCGTTTTCTGCCAAATTATTTCTCCGTTGAGATGAATATTAGCTATCCACATATCAGTACAACCATAGGAATCTTTTATTTTTCCGCCTTTTTGGTCAATACTTCCCAAGAGGAAAAAAGATTGTCCTTCCCCCTTTAAAAGACTGACTGGAATTTCATTTCCAGGAGCTATGATTCTAATTTGCGATTTAAGTTCAGGATAATGTTGAGCATAAACCTGTAGGCTCATCAAACCTACAAAATAGAATAAATTACAATAAACGACTCGCCAAATTGGCCAATTCAGAACGTTCACCTTTTTCGAGGGTGATATGTGCATAGAGGGAATTACCTTTAATACGATCGATTAAATAGGACAATCCGTTAGATTGTTCATCAAGATAAGGAGTATCGATCTGAAAAATATCGCCGGTGAAAATAATCTTGGTTTTTTCTCCTGCCCGAGTAATAATAGTCTTGACCTCATGTGGAGTTAAATTTTGAGCTTCATCAATGATAAAACAAATATGTGAGAGACTTCTACCCCGAATATAAGCAAGTGGAGTGATATGAAGTTTTTCAGACTCCACCATTTCATTTATTTTTTGATACTCTTTGTCTTTTTCCTGATATTGGGATTGAATCAATTTTAGATTATCCCAAAGGGGTTCCATGTACGGGTTTATTTTTGATTTAATATCCCCAGGCAGGAAACCAATATCTTTATTACTAAGGGGGATAATGGGTCGTGCGAGATAGATTTGGCGAAACCTAGATTTTTGCTCCATAGCTCCAGCTAAGGCTAACAATGTTTTTCCAGTTCCGGCTATTCCCTGGATGGTGACCAATTGAACTTCTGGATTTAATACTGCATGCAAAGCAAAAGTTTGTTCTGCGTTTCGGGGTCTGATTCCATAGGCATGGTCTTTTTGAACCCTTTCAATATGTTGCGTAATGGGATTAAAGACTGCTAATACGGATGCCGATTTTCCTTTTAAAATAAAATAATGATGCGCTGGGGGAAATTCTTTTTTCCAGGGACTGAACTGAGCTAAAGCACTCCATTCTTCGTATCCGCGACTATAGATTAAATCTATTGTTTCTTGAGGGACATGTTCAAGGGTTGTTTTTCCTTGATACAAAGTATCCACATCCTTAATTTTTCCAGTTTCATAATCTTCTGCAGCAATACTTAAGGATCTGGCTTTTAATCTTAGATTAATATCTTTTGTTACTAAAATCACTTTTCGGTCAGGCACTTCTGCCATCAATGCTGCCGTTGCATTTAATATCCTATGATCTGCCTTTCGTTCATTAAATACTACTTCAGCATCTTGTTCTGATTTTTGAGACATCAGAACTTTTAATTTTCCTTTTTCAGGTCCACCGATGGGAATCCAGTCTTGAAGTTTATGATTCCCTGAGATTCGGTCTAACAACCGAATAAACTCTCTTGCTTCAAAATTCAGGGTATCATTTCCTTTTTTAAACTGATCTACTTCTTCGAGGACCGTAATAGGAATAGCGATATCGTGTTCTTGAAAACTAGTAATTGCGTTATGGTCGAACAGAAGAACAGAGGTATCGAGTACGAAGATTGCTTTTTTACGTCGGGTCATTTAGGCAGTCAATATATGGAACTAACCTACGGTTATTGCTTGAATCGCTCAAAATGACTTGTACACATGACGGGTATAACCTAAAAAGCCAGCATACATGCTGGCTTTATTAGTTAACTATTTGAAATATAGCGATTAACCTTCTGTATTTTCAGGTTTTGAATCCTCATTTGAGGCTTCAGGTGCTGAGGTTTCAGAAGGAGTTTCGATATCTTCTGTTTTTTCTGGTGCGGTTTCGGCAACTTTTTTAGTTGTTGGCTTACGACGACGGGAAGTAGCTTTTTTCTTAGGAGTAGCTTGAATGAATTCATTAAAGTCTACTAATTCGATCATTGCGATTTCCGCGTTATCACCATGACGGAAGCCGAGTTTTAGAATGCGTGTATACCCTCCATTTCTGGTAGCAACTTTATCTGAAATTTCAGAAAAAAGCTCTTTAACGGCCTCCTTATTTTGGAGATAGGAAAATACCGTTCTACGAGAATGCATAGTATCCTGTTTAGACCTTGTAATTAAGGGTTCAACAAATTTGCGCAATGCTTTAGCTTTTGCTAAAGTAGTAGTAATCCGTTTATGGAGGATAAGGGAATTTGCCATATTGGAAAGGAGTGCTTTCCGGTGGGAGGCGGTACGCCCTAAATGATTAACTGTTTTTCCGTGTCTCATGGTGCTTACTCTTCATCAAGTCTATATTTAGCTATGTCCATTCCGAACGTTAGCCCTTTTTCTGCAACAAGTTCTTCTAATTCAGTCAAAGATTTTTTACCGAAATTTCTGAACTTAAGCATATCAGCGATATTAAAACTTACTAAGTCGCCGAGGGTTTTAATATCGGCAGCCTTAAGGCAATTAAATGCTCTAACTGAAAGATCTAAATCTGTTAAAGAAGTTTTAAGCAACTTTCTAATATGCAAGAAGTTCTCATCCACTTCTTTACGTTGAACAGGCTCTTCAGTTTTTAATTGAATACTATTATCGCTGAACAGCATAAAATGTCTGATCAGGATATTAGCTGCATCTTTTAATGCATCTTCAGGATCAATTGTACCATCAGTAGCTACATCGATGACTAATTCTTCATAGTCAGTACGTTGTCCTACACGGGTATTTTCAACACTATACTTTACATTTTTGATTGGTGTAAAAACAGAGTCGATAGCGATAACGCCTAAAGGAGTATCGTTTTGAACGTTATCTTCAGCCAAACGATATCCTCTTCCTTTACCCACCGTTAATTCAATATCAAACTGGATATTTTTATCAAGATGACAAATAATATGATCAGGGTTAGTTACCTGATAAGCGTTAGTATGTAAAGCAATGTCTCCGGCTGTGAAAACATCTTTTCCTCTAACGGTAACGAAGATTTTATCTTCCCCATCTAGGATTTTCTTCAGACGGACTCCTTTTAGGTTCAGAATCATTTCAGCAACATCTTCAAATACTCCTTTTACTGTTGAGAATTCATGTTCAACGGAAGGAATCTTAATTGAAACAATTGCATACCCTTCCAGAGAGGAAAGGAGGATTCTCCGTAGGGAATTTCCTATAGTAATGCCATACCCTTTTTCAAGCGGTCTGAATAAGAATTTACCATAAAAATCATTGTCTTTTTCCAAGACAACTCTTTCGGGCATCTGAAACTGCAATATAGCCATAGTGTGGGTTCTGGTCTTTAAAAATTATTTAGAGTACAATTCTACGATTAGTTGTTCCTTAATATTTTCAGGAATTTCTGACCGGTCAGGATAATTAAGAAATCTTCCTTGATAAAGATTTTTTTGAAGTTCTAACCAAGAGAATCTATTGTTATGATGAATAAGAGAATCATTCACAACTTCAAGGGATTTACTTTTTTCCCTAATCTCGATTACATCGCCTGGCTTGAGTGCAAAAGAAGGGATGTTTACGACTCCCCCATTTACGATTACGTGACAATGGGTAACCAATTGTCTAGCTTGACGACGAGTGCGTGAAAAGCCTAATCTGTAAACTGTATTATCCAATCTGGACTCTAACAATTGCAACATTACCTCTCCGGTTTTCCCTGCTTTTCTAGCTGCTTTTTTGAAAACATTAGAAAATTGACGTTCCAACAAGCCATAGGTGTATTTAGCTTTTTGTTTTTCTGCCAACTGGGTTGCGTACTCAGATTGTTTACCACGTTTATTTTTACCGTGGATTCCTGGGGCGTAATTTTTCCTTTCTAGGGATTTAGAAGGACCTAAAATAGGCTCTTTAAATTTCCTAGCGATTTTGGATTTGGGACCTCTGTATCTTGCCATTGAATTCTACTCGAAATTACAAAATTAAACTCTACGTTTTTTAGGTGGTCTGCAGCCGTTATGCGGAATTGGAGTGATATCCTTAATTAAGGTAACTTCAATACCTGCTGCATTAATTGCCCGAATTGCGGACTCTCTTCCTGCACCTGTTCCTTTTACGATAACTTCTGCTTTTCTAAGGCCTAAGTCATACGCCTCTTTAGCGACTTCAGTTGCTGCTACCTGAGCAGCATAGGGGGTGTTTTTTTTCGACCCTCTAAAGCCCATTTTACCGGCAGATGCCCAATTTATTACATTACCAGAAAGGTCGGTAATGCTTACAATTATATTATTAAAAGTAGTGGAAACATGTACGTGTCCAATTGCATCTACTTTAATTTTCTTTTTTGCTTTTACAACTTTCGCCATAATAAAGGGAGGTCGAGTTAATTATTTAGTAACTTTTTTCTTTCCGGCCACTGTTTTCTTTTTGCCTTTCCGGGTACGGGCGTTTGTACGTGTTCTTTGACCACGAAGGGGGAGACCTTTACGATGGCGAAGTCCACGATAACAACCAATATCCATTAGTCGTTTGATATTCAATTGAACTTCGCTTCTAAGGGCACCTTCAACCTTGATTTCTTCAGAAATCAGTTTACGAATTGCCCCTGCTTCATCATCAGACCATTCCTGCACCTTTTTATCAGGTGAAATTTCTAGGCGTGTTAAGATTTCCATAGCTCTGGGTCTTCCGATCCCATAGATGTAGGTCAGTCCAATTGCACCTCTTTTGTTTCTGGGTAAATCAATACCTGCAATCCTTGCCATATAACTAAAATTAACCTTGTCTTTGTTTAAACTTAGGGTTCTTTTTGTTGATTACATAGATTCTGCCTTTACGACGAATCATTTTACAATCAACACTTCTTTTTTTTACTGATGCTCTTACTTTCATGGTTATTTGTAACGGTAAATGATTCGTCCCTTACTTAAATCATAGGGTGACATTTCAATGCTCACACGATCACCGGGCAAAATTTTAATATAGTGCATACGCATTTTGCCCGAAATATGCGCAAGAATTTCATGTCCATTTTCTAATCCTACCCGAAAAGTAGCATTAGGAAGTGATTCCAGGATGGTACCATCCAGTTTTATAGAGGCTTGTTTAGCCATTCGTTTCTCCTTTATTATTCATCAACAATTTGTGGTTGTAGGGAAGAAGTATTTCTACAAAATTCTTCTTTAATAAACTCAAAACTTGAAAGTACTTCTGCTTTTTGTTTTCGAACTACAATTGTATGTTCGAAATGAGCAGAAGGGTTTCTATCGGCGGTATAAATTGTCCAACCATCTTTTGCTTGACGAATATGGCGTTTACCCATGTTAATCATAGGTTCAATCGCAATCACCATTCCTTCTTTCAGCAAAACACCTTGGCCTTTTTTTCCATAATTGGGTACTTCAGGAGGTTCGTGCAATTTTACACCTACCCCATGCCCAACCATTTCTACCACTACCGAATATCCCTTTGATTCTACGAAATGTTGAATTGCGTATCCAACATCTCCGATACGATTTCCCGCAATTGCCTTTTGAATTCCTTCATACAAGCTTTCACGTGTGGTTTGAAGCAATAATTCTTTTTCAGGAGTAATTTGACCTACTGGAAAAGTAAATGCACTATCCCCATAAAAACCATTTTTCAAAACCCCACAATCGATCGAAACAATATCTCCTTCTTGTAGAATTTTATCCTTTCCAGGAAAACCGTGTACTACTTCTTCATTTAGAGAAACACACAAGGTATAGGGAAATGGATCCGAATCTGGACTTGATTTATAATTTTTGAAAGCCGGTATGCCCCCATTATCTTGAATAAATTGTTCTGCTAATTTATCCAGGGTAAGGGTAATGACTCCGGGTTTAATTTCTTCTGAAATCATCCCTAGCGTACGGCTCACTAACAAAGAACTTTCCCGAATCATGTCAATTTCTGACTCGGTCTTTAATGTGATATTCATCAGGCCATTACTCCTACCTGAGACTGACGGCCTTTAATTCTGCCTGTTTTCATCAGACCATCGTAATGGCGCATTAATAAATAGGATTCAATTTGTTGGAGTGTATCCAATACTACACCAATCATAATTAGCAAACTAGTACCCCCGAAGAATTGTGCAAATCCAGAGGAAACGCCCAACAAGGTTGCCATTGCAGGCATAATGGCTACAGCTGCTAAGAATACAGATCCGGGAAGTGTAATCCTAGAAAGTACGGTATCAATAAATTCTGATGTCTTTTTGCCAGGTTTAATTCCAGGAATAAAACCCCCATTTCTTTTTAATTGATCTGCAATATCACTTGGATTCACTGCAATTGCAGTATAGAAATAAGTGAAAAGAATAATTAAAAATGCAAAGGTTAGGTTATAGAACACGCCGGTAAAGTCAGTGAACCAAGAACCTGCAGTTGTTGAAAGAGAGCTATCTGGGAAAAACTGAAACACAGTTGCTGGGATAAACATAATTGCTTGCGCAAATATGATAGGCATAACTCCTGAAGCATTAACTTTTAAGGGTATGTACTGACGTGCGTTTGTAGTCATGCCTCCCATAATTTTATTGCCTACCATTCGGCGAGCATAATTAACTGGGATTTTACGAGTAGCTTGGGTGAGGGCAATTACAGCCATCATCACCAGTGCTAGTGCGATAATTTCAATAAAGAAAAACAATATACTTCCAGAGGCTTGTGCTTCATTAATTAAAGATCCAGGCAACTCAGAAATAATACCTATCATAATAATGAGAGATATACCATTCCCAATTCCATTATCTGTAATTCTTTCCCCGAGCCAAACTAGAAACAAAGTACCCCCAGTCAAGATTAGTACAGCACTTACCCAGAACATAGGTGCCGTGGATGCGATACAACCAGGGTAAGTTCCAAGAAGATTGGTCACGAAACCGATAGATTGCCCTAAGGTAATTACTACGGTTGCGTATCGGGTATATTGGTTTAATTTTTTCTGTCCGCTTTCTCCTTCTTTTTGAAGTTTTTGAATAGCAGGAACAGCAGCGCCCAATAATTGAATAATAATGGATGCTGAGATATAGGGCATAATTCCCAGTGCGAAAATGGTACCTCTGGAGAATCCTCCTCCAACGAAAGTATTTAAAAATCCTAAGATACCTTCTCCTTGAAGAGAACCAAATCTTTCTGTTAAGCAAAGAGAATTAACCCCTGGTAAAGCAACATAAGAACCGAACCTAAAAATCAATAATAGAATTAGGGTTAATCCAATTCGATTTCGAAGTTCCTCAATTCTATAAATATTTTGAAGGGTCGTTATTAGGTTTTTCATCTTTCGATTTCGATTATAGAACCTCCTGCAGCAGTAATAGCAGCTTTTGCACTTTCACTAAAGCGATGGGCTTTTACTGTAATGGCTTTATTAATTTCTCCTCTACCTAAAATTTTCACTTTCACCAAGCGACCAGATAAAATCCCTTTAGATTTAAGCATTTCAGGATCAATTTCAGTCACTTGTGGATTAGCTTCAATAAGCGCTTGAAGTACATCCAGATTTACCGGACTATATTCTACCCTAAAGATATTATTAAAACCAAATTTTGGTAACCGGCGTTGAAGGGGCATTTGACCTCCTTCGAACCATGAACGGTAATTATAACCACTTCTGGACCGCTGACCTTTATTTCCTTTAGTAGAAGTTCCTCCTCTTCCGGAACCTTGTCCACGCCCTACCCTTTTGCGGGTTTTGCCGTAACCTTCTACTGGGGCTAGTGTATGTAATTTCATAATCCTGTAACTTCTTCTACTTTAACCAAATGGGTTACTTTCTTAACCATTCCAATAATTTGTGGAGTTGCCTCAACAATTACAGAACGGTTAATTTTTCCCAGACCTAATGCTTGAATGGTTGCCTTTTGATCTTTCGGGCGACTAATAGCACTTTTTGCTTGTGTAATTCGAATCTTTGCCATAGTAGTATTAGCCTTTGAAAACTTTTGCTAGTTCAACATTTCTATCTTTAGCAACTGAATAGGCATCTCTCATTTTGGTTAATGCATCTATAGTTGCTCTCACCACGTTGTGTGGGTTTGAAGACCCTAGGCATTTTCCCAATACATCGGTAACGCCAGCACTTTCGAGAACGGCACGCATTGCACCCCCTGCTAAAACACCTGTTCCAGGTGCAGCTGGGCGAAGCAATACTTTACCTGCTCCGTATTTTCCAATTACTTCATGGGGTACAGTTCCGTTAACCACAGGTACTTTTACGAGGTTCTTTTTAGCATCATCTATCCCTTTAGAGATAGCACTGGTTACCTCATTGGCTTTTCCGAGACCATGTCCCACAACGCCCAATCCATCTCCAACTACAACGATTGCAGAGAAACTAAATCTACGTCCCCCTTTAACCACCTTAGCTACCCGGTTAATTTTCACCAACCGATCTGTCAATTCAGTTTCGCTTGATCTTACTCTTTTTATGTGTGTGGAATTCATGTGTCAATAGGGTTTAGAAAACCAATCCTCCTTCACGTGCCCCTTCGGCAAGTGCTTTAATTCTTCCATGATATTTAAATCCATTACGATCAAATACCACTGCAGATACTCCGCTTGCAGAAGCTATTTCAGCTAATTTTTTACCAACTAACTGACTGGCTTCTGTTTTACTTACTTTTTGTTCTCTGATTTCTTTTTTCGCTGAGGAAAAAGAAGCCAGAGTAACTCCGTTATCATCATTTATCAATTGAGCGTATATGAAGGAGTTACTTCTAAACACGGACAATCTAGGTCTTTCCGCAGAACCCGTTACCCGCTTACGGATACCAGCTTTAATACGTACTCTTCGGGAGGCTTTTTTATTTTTATCTGACATACCGATTATTTTTTACCAGCAGCTTTACCTGCTTTTCTTCTGATTACTTCGCCTACAAATCGAATTCCTTTTCCTTTGTAAGGTTCAGGAGTTCTTAGAGATCTTATTTTTGCTGCTACGTGACCTACCAACTGTTTATCATAACTTGAAAGTGTTATCGTTGGGTTTTTTCCTTTTACGGTTTCTGTAGCTACTTTAATTTCATCTGGAAGATTCACAACTACCAAGTGCGAAAATCCAAGGGAGAGTTCCAAGTTTTGGCCTTTAGCTTCACACTTGTATCCTACACCTATCATTTCCATTTTTTTCTCGTAACCTGCAGTTACTCCTTGAACCATATTATGAATTAGGGTTCTATAGAGACCATGCAAAGCACGATGACGCTTTTGGTCAGTTGGGCGGGTTACCAGAACGGTATTCCCTTCGATGGACACAGAAATATCCGGATCGATGGTTTGAGACAATTGTCCTTTCGGGCCTTTAACGATAACGGTATGACCATTTATCGCAACATTGGCACCGGTTGGAATTATTACGGGAGCTTTTCCTATCCTTGACATCTTACTTAATCAATAGACATAACATAAAACTTCACCCCCGATTTTTTGGCTACGGGCTTCCTTATCTGTCATTACTCCTTTTGAAGTGGATAGAATAGCGATGCCCATTCCGTTTAAAACACGGGGCATGGTTTGTACCCCAGAGTATTTACGTAAACCTGGTTTGCTAATTCTAGTTAAGGATTGAATGGCGGGACGCCGGGTAATATTATCGTATTTAAGAGCGATTTTAATCACTCCTTGTTTATTTTCGGTATCCTCAAATTTAAAATTGCGGATATAGCCTTTGTCAAACAACACCTGAGTCATTCCTTTTTTAAGATTTGACGCTGGTATTTCGACGAATTTGTGGTTGGCTTTAATTGCGTTCCTAATTCGGGTCAGGAAATCTGCTACGGTATCAGTCATAATAATTTTCTTACCAGGAGGCTTTTGTTACACCAGGAATACGACCTGCCAGTGCAAGTTCGCGGAATTTGATTCGTGAAAGGCCAAATTGACGCAAATATGCTCTTGGTCTTCCTGTAAGTTTACAGCGATTTCTTAACCGTACTGGGGAAGAATTCTTTGGCAGTAAAGATAAAGCTGCATAATCCCCAGCTTCTTTTAAGGCTTTTCTTTTTTCAGCATACTTGAGAACCATTGCTTCTCTTTTTTGCTGCCTTGCAATAATTGATTTTTTTGCCATATTAGTTTTTTCCTCCTTTAAATGGCATTCCAAACGCTTTTAGTAAGGCAAATGCTTCTTCATCGGTTTTAGCGGTGGTTACGAAGGTTATATCCATCCCAGCGATCTTATTGATTTTATCAACATCAATTTCAGGGAAGATGATTTGTTCTTTAACTCCCATGGTATAGTTACCTCTACCATCGAATCCTTTAGCCGGTACGCCGCGGAAGTCACGAACGCGGGGTAATGCAACACTAATCAAGCGGTCGAGGAATTCATACATTCTTTCGCTGCGCAAGGTTACCCTACACCCAATAGGAACTCCCATTCTGAGTTTAAAATTGGAGATATCCTTTTTTGATTTTGTGACCACTGGTTTTTGACCACTAATCAGTGAAAATTCTTGAACGGCGTATTCAATTTGTTTTTTATCGGAAACAGCCTCTCCTACTCCTCTGGACAAACAGATTTTTTGGAGTCTAGGCACTTCCATAACATTTTCATAGCGGAACTGTTTCATCAGATCTTGGATGATACGTTCTTTGTATTCTTTTTCGAGTCGAACTTGATAAGGCATAGTTATTCTGATTATTTTATGACCTGACCGCTGGCTTTTGCAACACGCACCCAGCGACCGCTTTCATCACGTTGGCGACCTATCCGGGTAGTTTTACCACTTTTAGGATCTAACAACATCAGATTTGAAACATGGATTGGAGCTTCTTGGCGGATGATTCCGCCGTTTGGATTTTGTTGAGTCGGTTTTGAATGTTTGCTCATCATATTGATGCCTTCTACAACTGCTCTTTGTTTATCTACAATAACTCTAAGCACACGACCTTCTTTTCCCCGGCTATCTCCGGAGATTACGCGCACCATATCTCCTTTACGGATATGAAGCTTGGGTATGGTATTTATCTTTCTAGACATGGGGATGCAAAATTACAGAACTTCTGGCGCAAGTGAAACAATTTTCATAAACTGTTTTTCACGAAGTTCCCGGGCTACGGGACCAAATATACGTGTACCTCTAGGTTCATCGGAATTATTGATGATAACTGCAG
>Ga0214923_10000702_pt1 | contig 49811 bp, 45 predicted proteins | sample LL1510_MetaG_FD_177993 | JGI IMG/M metagenome (GOLD analysis project Ga0214923, IMG submission 177993) | Freshwater microbial communities from Lake Lanier, Atlanta, Georgia, United States - LL-1510 | ecosystem: Environmental > Aquatic > Freshwater > Lake | place: USA: Georgia | collected...
ATAAAAGGCTATTGTTTGTATTTGGGTCAGGACAACAGCGCAGACCTGTCAACCACTAAAGGCTTGCTAGGCACAAGTCCTATTAGTACAGGCGGTAAATGTGCTTATGCAGTGTCTGGAACAACTTTAGATACGGCGGTAAATGCACTTAGCTCTCAGTTTGCTAGCTCTAGCCAATCATACTATTTGTTGATCAAGGCAATAGATAATGGCAATAATGTATTTTCTGGATCAGCAGCTAGCTTTAATTTCAAGTTTGATAACACGGCTCCACAAAATCCGGACTATGTTTCAGCTCCATCCCAGCTTTTGTCTAGCAAAAATGTGACAATCACCTGGCCAACTTCAGGGGCCACAGCAGCAAGTGATAGTCACAGTGGAATCGCCGGACTTCAATATCGAATCGGTAACAGCGGTACATGGTATGGAGTGGCACATAATGGCGCCCAAGATCTCACAGATATTCTTAGTAATGATGGTAGTTATCAAACTAGATCGGCGTTTGATTATGATCAAATGGACGCCAATGCAAATAATATTTTTCAGTTCAGAACCATAGACAACGCTGGTAACACCAGTGCGGCAGTGCTTTCTACGGTTGTTAAAATCAACACTACTGCTCCATCATCACCTAGGAGCCTTACTGCAACACCCACCACCAACACTTCTAACAGTTTTGCCTTCAGCTGGGCAGCTCCGACAACTTATGCTGGCTCTGCGTCAGACATTTCTTATTGCTATACAGTCAATACTGCCCCAACAGCCAATACCTGTACATTTACAGATGCTGGAATCACTTCACTATCAGCTAGCGCTTTTGCAACTCAGCCAGGAGATAATACTTTCTATGTAGTCGCCAAAGATCAGGCTGGCAATATTAATTATGCAACTGCTGCGTCAGTAACATTTACGGCTAATACTTCGGCGCCTGGCATACCTTTGAATACTGATGTAGCCGACATCAGCGTCAAGGCGACTCGCAACTGGAAGTTGGCAATTTCTTGGGAAAAACCATCCGATGAAGGTGCTGGTGTAGCAACCTACAGGGTTTATCGTTCTACAAGCGAGAACAGCGGCTACACTCAGGTAGCTACAACCTCTGGAACAAGCTATGTCGATTCTGGCCTTAGCGCTGTAACTTATTATTACAAAGTTAAAGCTTGTGACAGTGCTAATAATTGCGGTGCATTTTCAAGTGTAGCCAGTAAATTACCAACTGGTCGATACACCACCCCAGCCGATCTAATTGGTACGCCATCTGTTTCTGTAAGTACTCGCAAAGCAACAATTACTTGGACTACTGACCGAACAAGTGATAGTCGCATACAATACGGAACAGGTAGCGGTAAATACCAAGCCACTGAATCATCTATTGGCGACCAAGTTAAAGTTCATCAAGTAGAACTTACTGGCCTTGAAGCCGGCACCACCTATTATTACAAGGCAAAATGGACAGATGAAGATGGCAATACTGGCAGTAGCAGTGAGTTGAGCTTTACTACTTTGCCGGCACCAACTATTAGCGATGTAAAAGTTTTACGCACTACACTAACTAGTGCCCTAATTCAGTTCACATCTAAAGACGCTACCAAGGTTAATATGTATTACGGCAAAACCAAAGGTTTCGGTGGTCTAAAAATAGTTAATACCTCTCTGTCGGAGTCAACTTATACGATTGAAATAGATGGATTAGATGACGGTTCTCCTTACTTCTTCCGCATAGACGGAGTCGATGTTGAGAGCTACACATATTCAGGAACAATATTCTCATTCACCACCCCACAACGCCCAAGAATTTCTAATCTGCGTTTTCAGCCTATAGCTGGAGAACCCACCAGTACTCAGAAAGTATCTTGGACTACTAATGTTCCTGCCAGTTCTACTGTTACCTATGGGCTAATCGGGTCTAATGGCGCAGACATACAAGACTCAAAACTAGTCACTGAACACGAGGTAGTAATCCGTAACCTTTTAGACGATTCGAATTACTTCTTGTCGGCTCAAAGCCGCGACATTGATGGTAATTTGGCGGTTAGCGATCGACAAACTTTCAAGACGGCACTAGACACCCGTCCACCAAAAATATCAAACATGACGGTTGAAACTACTATACGTGGTACTGGCGCTGAAGCTCGGGGACAAATTATAGTTAGCTGGGAGACAGATGAGCCAGCAACTAGCCAAGTTGCCTATGGTGAAGGTAGCGATCTAAAAACTCTAAATTCGAAGACTGCCGAAGACGCTGCACTTGCAACACAACATGTCGTAATAATTTCTGACTTACCTACTTCAAGAGTCTATACGGTGCAGCCAGTATCTGCCGATAAAGCCGCCAATTCTAGTAGCGGTGAAAGTAAATCGGCAATCATAGGACGAGCTACAGATAGTGTTATTACAATAGTGCTTAATACCCTTAGGAAAGTGTTTGGATTTTAATTATGAGTGGTGGGCAATACGATCAAAACGACATTATTCGAGCCGATAATCTCCAACAAAAATTCAAAGTTGGCGAGGAAGAGATTGTTGCTCTCAAAGAAGCTTCCTTTCGCCTGAAAGCAAATTCATTCAACATAATTTTTGGTGCATCTGGTAGTGGTAAAAGTACCTTGCTAAATATTTTGGCTGGCATACAGTCGCCGTCGAGTGGATCACTTGTAGTTCAAAATCGTAATATATATGATTTATCTTCTGATGCGTTGGCTTTTTTCAGGGCAAATCAAGTTGGTTTCATCCACCAGAGAACTTATTGGATAAAAAGCTTAAATGTAATTGAAAATATTTCAGTTCCGTTATTCTTCTTAGGCTACGGCAAAGCAAAGGCCGAAAAAATGGCATCATCTGCGCTTGAAAGAGTGGGTATGGAAGAGTACGCCATGAAAAACCCGGTGCTACTATCCGGTGGTGAGCAACAAAGATTAGCTGCTGCTCGGGCGCTAGCTAACGATCCGCTATTTATTATTGCCGATGAGCCTACTGGAAATCTAGACACCGAAAGCGGAGACATGATAATGAACTTGCTACTTAATGCCCAAAATGAATTTAGAAGAACAATCATACTTGTTACGCACAACATGGAGTATTTATCGCTGGCTGATCATTTGTTGAAAATTCAAGACGGGGTTTTGGAAGATATTCAAAGCGAAAATATTGGTGATGTCGTAAATAATTTGATGAAAGATGTCAGAGGTCGGCTAACTGATCTCGGAAAGCTCAAGAAAAATGCAGCAGAAGTCCGATAACACTCACTACAGTTCAATACCTTTTAAAGTTTCTTTGTATCTTGCCTGGCGCAGTCTGTCTACTAAAAAACTGCGATCATCTTTAACTATTCTGGGAGTCGTAATTGGTATCGGTGCAATCTTCTTCTTGATTTCACTCGGACTAGGACTTCAAAACTTGGTTACCAATCAGTTAATTGGCAACAAATCAATCAAATCAGTAGATGTAACAAGTCAAAATTCCAGGATTATAAAGCTCAATAAAAAGTCTCTAGAAAAAATATCAGGTTTACCCAAAATACAGAAAATAGGTGCAGGGTACTCTCAGGCCGGTAATATCGAGTACAACAAGAGCGTTGCTGCAGTTGTTGCATACGGTGTTGACATGAACTATCAAGATCTTACAAATCTAACTCCAATCAAAGGACGCTTGCTCAATAAAAACGACATCAAATCTATAGTAGTAAATAAGCCGATGCTCGATTCTATTGGAATTAAGGATGTTTCAAAGGCAGTCGGTAAATCTGTAAATGTTAGAATTGCTATACCAAAAACCCAACCAGATGATCTTGGGGATATAAATGATAAATTTACGATTGTAGGTGTCATCGATGCAGATACTGGTGCTGAACTATTCATGCCTAGTTATTTGTTTGAACAACATAACGTGCCTCAATATTCTCAAATTAAGCTCATAACTAGCAACGTTAACGATATCGCTAAACTACGTAAGCAAATAGAAAGTTTGGGTTATCAAACAAGTTCGCCAATCGATACTATTGAGCAGGTCAATCAGATATTCAAATATTTTAATGTTGTACTTGCTAGCTTTGGATCAATTGGTATGATTGTGGCAGTGCTAGGTATGTTTAACACCCTGACAGTTACATTACTTGAAAGAACTAGCGAGATTGGACTAATGATTGCTCTTGGTGGTCGAAATAAAGACATGAAACGATTATTCACGCTCGAGGCCACCTTGCTATCGTTGATTGGTGCTAGCCTAGGCATATTTTTAGCCGTAGTTTTTGAGCAAATATTCAATATGTCTATCAATGCATTTGCACGGTCAAGGGGTGTGAGCGAATCTTTTAGTATATTTTCGACACCACTTTGGCTGATCCTCGGCTCGGTTGTGTTCATGGTTATTGTAGGCAGGTTAGTAGTGTTCTTGCCAGCCCGCCGAGCAGCCCGCATTAATCCGATTGATGCACTACGCCGCGAATAACTAGCTGTTATCTTTTATATACTCAGCGATGTTGAATTTATTTTTAGCGCCGTTGTAGTTCATGTAACGGATCTTGCCGAAGATGGGGCGCTCGAACCAAGGACGATCGTGGAGGCCACCAATAGACCAAGCAATGCCGGTGTAGCCATTTGGGTCGCGACCGTCTAGTTCGTATTTATCGTTAAGATATATTGCATATTCCATGGCCTTGTCGATATTCGGTGTCCATTCTAAGATTTTTTTGGCCCAGTACATGCGCATGTACCCATGCATTTTGCCGTGATTAACCATCTGTTTCTGGGCGGCGTTCCATAAGTCATCATGAGTTTTGGCCTGTTCTAATTCACCTAGTGAATATAAATATTCTCGTTTATCATTTTTATGCTCGTCATGACTTTTCTTTGCCCAGTCTGGAAAGGCTTTGGTGGTTTTATAGTCTGGATTATATAAGCAGAAGTTTTCAGAAAGTTCTCGCCTGATAATTAACTCTTCTAGGAAAGACTTTTTGGAATCTTCATTGACGTTAAGCTTGCTGGCATTATAAGCCAAGCGTTGAGGCCCTAGCTGACCAAAATGAATATAAGGGGACAAATTCGATAAGCCATTAAGCGTTGGGTCGTTACGTTTTTCGGCGTAATCATCGTATTTTTCTTGGAAGAATTTTTGCATATTAGCTGTGGCTGCCTTTTCGCCAGGTTGGCACCAGTCAACCTGCTTTACGCTTTCATCAATCCCCAATTCTTTTAATAGTCCTGCTACATTAACCTCATCACTTTTCTCGGACCACTTCACACCAGGTGCTTTTAAACTTGGCAAATCTGTTAAATATTCAGGCAGGAGATTAGTGATTTTTGGTCTGATGGTGTAGGCCGCAAATTCTTGCTTATCCGATGCTATCCAAGCCGGCACAACATTATGAGCGTCAACTTCAGTCATTTGCACATCTATATAGTCGGCTACTTTTTGTCGTTTTGAACGAGCGTTCTTCAGTGGAGAAAAGTCGACAATTACTGATGAGGGTTTAAGCTCGCTTACCAATTTAGGTATTTGTCTATCGCCATTTCCTTTGAGCAAGCGAAAACCAATTCCATGTTTTTTCAAAGTTTCAGCAACTTCACTCAAGCCTTTAAGCATAAAATCGTATTGGCGCAGGTTGCTAGTCGGGTATTTTTCTAGGCAAAAAGCTACCACCACAGGTTGTTTTAGTTCATCGGCTTTCTCGATTGTGTACAAAAGTGCCCAGTTGTCATGAGCTCGTTGATCTCGGCTCATCCAATAAATTACCGGACCACTGCCTAGAGACTTATTGTTTAGCAATCTGGTTCGGCGAGCATCAACTGACATTATTTTGCTTGTAAGGACTTTAAGTCATCAATAATTTGCTGAGCGTGAGTTACAGGGTTAACGCCTAGGTATTCCTTGGCTATTATGCCTTGAGGGTCAATTATGTATGTGTTTCTGTGTGTACCCATCATTTCGCGCCCCATGAATTTTTTGGGCTTCCAGGCACCCAGTGCTTCTATAAGTGCATGCTCGGGATCACTTAAAAGGGTAAAGTTCAGATGATGTTTTTCAGCAAATTTTTTATGAGAAGCAATACTGTCTTTGCTTACTCCAATTACTGTGGCATTTCCTTCTTTGGCAATCACATCACGCTCGTCACGGAAACTACAGGCTTCTTTGGTGCAACCAGGCGTGTTGTCACGGGGGTAAACATAGAGCACTAGCCACTTGCCTGCGTAATCTGTTAGGCTGTGGTTTTGGCCGTCTTGGTCGGTTAAATTGAAGTTAGGAGCTTGCTTACCTTGCATAATTCAAATTATACACGAAACCATCTTTTAAGAACTATTGCTAATTTTACTAAAAAACGCTTGCGTTTATATAATAATGCTTATAAAATTTATGTATAACTGTAATTTAAGATAAAAATATTAAAAATAAATAGGCAAAAAATATGGATGATTTTGTAAATCAACTACTCAAGGATATCAATGTTCCAGACAGCATGGATCCAGAGGTTAAAAAAGAAATGACCGAGGAGCTCCGCAATCGAGCTGATCGTTTTGTTATTAGTCGCATGCTAGATGCAATGAGCGATGAAGACTTAGATGCTTTCGATAAACTAAGTGCTGAAAAGCCGGATGATGCAGATGCATTAAGAGAATTTTTAGATGGACATGTACCTGAAAAAGACAGGGTCATGGCCGCCGCATTATTGGAATTTAGAGCTACCTTCTTGGGAGCCAAGGCCTAATTTAAGGAATTTTTACAGTGTCAGAAGAACCGCCAAATATACCTCAACAAAACTCAGAGGCAGAGCTTACAGATGAGCAATTAAAATACGCTCGTGAAATTGCTGATGAAACTACTGTTGGAGAAATCAACGCAGAAGGTGGAGCTGGCGCTTTTACTATGCCTGGCCACGAAGACGAATTGCCACCAGAAAATGCTGATGCAAACCCAGAGTCTGGACCAAATAGCAATGAGCCTTCGAATGAAACCGAAGCTAATAATCTTGAAGAAGGCCAAGCGGAGCAAGATTCTAAAGAAGATATTGCTCAAAAAGATTTAACTCCCGAAGAAGGGGGTGATCTCCATATTGACCACGAAAAAAAGGCCGACAAAGATTCTGTACCTGGAGAAATAAGCGAAGAAGAACCTGTTGAAGCCGGCGAAGAACCACCAATACCATTATGGTCCTCTGAAGAAGGTGAAGACTTGTTGGCTGGTAGGTTTAGCGAAGTTTTTACCAAAAAGTCCAAGGACGGTGACACTTTATATTATGGTTATGATCCACTACTTCAAAAGAAAATATCAATAAAGGAAGAAATTGCACACAAAATTCTGGGTGATGCTCTTGACGATTCAGCTAAAGAAGGACAGACTGACGAAAAAAACACTGAAGACTCCAAAGAAAATACTGAAAATGAAGCTGAGCAAGAAACACCTAAGGAAGCTGAACCGCAACCTGGTGAAAGAATCGAAGTTCTGATTGATGGACAGAAAGTCCCCGGCGTAGTTGGCTCAATATTAGAAGGCGCAACCATCACAGGTAATGTAACCATCCAAGTCATATATAAGACTGGCGAAGGTGACGTTAATGTTAAAAGTATTCAAGCCGGCAACGGTGGTCGTGGAGGTGATGGAGGTAGTGGATCAGAAGGTGGTGCTGGCGGAGCTGGAGGCAACGGTGGTCGTGGTGGTGACGTAATTATTTCAAACGGCGATGACTCCGAAGACGGTGATCAAGAAAATTCTGAAAATGATGAACAGCCAGAAGCAGAACCTTTCTCTGCTCCAGCTGCTGGAACAGCCGAAAGAGGTCATTTTACTGAGGAAGAAGCAGAAGCAGCGAAAGCCTCAATCGAAAGTCGGCAGTCAGGTGAAGGCGGCGAAACAGAGACACCTGAAGTAAATACTCCAGAAGGTTCATCCGAAAGCCAGACTGAAGAAACAGAGGTTCAAGCACAAGAATCACAAGAAGAATCAAGCGAACAAGAAAAAAATACAGACGAAGACCTTCATGAGGATGTAGCAACAGTAATGGGCACAGCTCATCATGGACCTAAAGAAGTTAAAACTGAAGAAGAGCCTGAAGTTAAAAATCCGCTTGCAGACAGGCCGGCACATAAAGGATACTCCGGAGAAGTTAAAAAAGGCGAAGCACCTGAACAGTCTGAAGTAGAACAAGAATCTCCAGGGCAAGATATTGACCAAGCCCAAGCACTTGAAGACCTTGGAGAAGTACAAGTAGGCCCTAACTTAGACGGAATGCAAGACGACCTCGAAGGGTTAGAAGGTGTAGAACGCGAAGGATATGGTCAGTATCAACGCGAGGTACAACCAGAACCAGCAGAAAATCAAGAAGGTGCTGTTCCTGTGCAATCTGGAGAACAGCCTCCAGAAGGTGGTAGAGGTGAAACTGGTGAAGCGCGTGAAATGAAAATGCCAGAGCGCATGGTGGTAGCCGAAACTAGCTCAACCACTCGAGGCCTAGCTTCCGAAGAAGGAGCCAGACAGGCTTCTGAAATTACATCTCGTAAAGGCCTAAGAGGCTTCTGGGATAGAATTAAGCACAACTTTACTCGTGAAGGTCGAAGGATGAGCACTGAAATGGAATTCAGAGCTAGCGGTAGAGTAGGGCTAAGTCCTGAAGAAGAAGATAATGTCCGTAAATCGGCAGTTGAAAGAGCAAGACTTGCTAGAGAAGGTGTATTGGATCTAGAGGCAGAGCATCATGTTGAAATATCTAAGTACGAAGGCGGACAAGAGTTTTTAGATGGCATCCAGCAACTAGTCCTTGATGCTAATCCTATGACACAACAAGAGCTACAGGCACAGGTTGATCGTTTAATGGCTGAATTTGGCAGTAGCTTACACGAAGAAGATCGTGACCGCGGTTTATCGTTTGCGTCGAATATTGTCGAAAGTTCAATGCAATACAGAGCCTGCTTGAGTTATGCACGTGGTATGCAAAATCTTGATGAAGCTGAAGCACTTGAGGCTCAATTAAGAGATCAACTTAGTGAAGATTTAAAGAACCTCAAATTAGCTGAAGTAGACATAGGAGCTAAATCGGAACGTAAATCCGATAGAGTAGATAAAGTAGTCGATAGACTTGTTCAAAATCGTGTAATACGTGCTTTGTTCAACGAAACAACAGTTGCAGTTGCTGTTGGCACTGCTTATACAGTTGGTGCCTTATTGCTAGAGCGTGGTGGATCTGCAGCACTAAGAATTGGTGGAGTTGCATTAGCCCCTGTCACTTTAGGTGCTAGCGTAGTAGCGGCACAGGCTCTGGCAGCCGGTACAGTCGGCGCAATTCGAGAAAATAGAGCAATGTTTGACGAGCAGTTATTTATGGCTCGTGCAAATGCCCGTAATGAAAATGTTGAAGGCGGCAATGCTAAGCGTCGTGAGCAGGTTCGCGAGACACTTTATGAAACGCAGTGCATGCAAGAGGTTACAGCAAGACTAGAGCAAGCCAATGAGGATATAGCATCTGGTGACCCAGCAAGAATCCAGTCAGGTTTCCGTGCAATTGCTGAGACCAAGGCTCGTATTAGAGTTGGCCAAGATCAACGCGTAGATTTATTCGATTCATCAAGTCCTGAAACCTACGCCACAGAAGAATTAGATATGGAACTAGCACTTGCACAGGCCGAGCATACTTTAGCCCAGCAAGCTGGCAACATGAGTGACCAAGAGCTTCAGGCTGCAGGTATTGAGCGTGATGTTCGTGCTCAAATTGAAAAGATAAGTTCATATGCCGAATCAATAATTCCGGAAGTAGTACTTGATCAACGAGACAAAGATCAGGCTTTCAAGAAATTACGCATCAAGAGGTCTTTGAAAGCCGCTGGTGTTGGAGCAGTGATTGGAGCTGGAATTGGTGTAGGTTTGCAAGAACTTAGAGCAGCTATAGCTCCAGATTTGATGGGTATTTCAAGCGGTGACCGTTCTGGCTCTGTTAAGACACTCCTAGCGGCCATTGTTGGCAAAGAGGCATTATCTGGTAAGGGTGGCGAAAAAGCTGCAGCTTTACTTAGTCATGCATCTGTTGGCAAAAATAGCAGCATTGCAGCCCCTAGTGGAATGAAAATTATCGAGGCAGGCCATGGTGGATTTAAGCTTACCGATGGCAGCGGCCATAACGTAATAGAAAATCTTTCTGTTGATTCCAAAGGTCACCTTACACCGCAAAGTATTGCCGAACTTGGCAAGCACGATATGAGAATTGCCGAAAAAATTCAGCAATATACTGCTATGGAGCCACGCACTCGTAGTGTCACTAATTCTGTAGACCAGTTTATAGGACATCATCGCGGCAAGTTTACTTCCGTATCAAGAGATATGTGGTATGACAATAATACTCCAGGTAACTTCGACCAAAACGAATTACGCTTAACATGGGGTAATGGAGGCACTGGAATAACCGAAAAGGGTAATTACGTATTCAGTGTTAGTGGCATGACCGAGAGCGGATCATACCATGGAGGAGCTGCGGCTAACGCTCCAGGATTAGTAAATGAAGGTAAGATGATGATGGCTATCTCAGTAGATAAAGCTCATCAACACACTCCATTTATGGTGCCGATTGATCAAAATGGCAATGCAGTTATTAAAGCAGATAGCGCGATTGGAAGAGCAGTATTCGATACACAAAACGGAAAAGCTGTTTTCAAGGGAGCCTTTGCTGAAGCAGCTCAAGTTACAGGACATCGCGATGGCACGACAATTATCCGCCCACTAGCTACAGAAGTAGGCAGCGATAGCGTGCACAGCATTAAAGATACTGTAACTACAATGGTTCCAACACAACATTCTCGAGTAATAACTGAAATCATGCCAATGCATAAAGAAACGCCTACTGAAATACCGTTTATAGTACCTATTTATGCTAGAAGAGGCATCGGAGATATTAAAAGGCAACAAAAACCACAGCAACCTTCAGGTGGTGAAGAGCCAGTATCTCAAGAACCTCCAGCACAAGAAATGGAAAATCCTAATGAACCAGTAACACTTGAGAGCCCAGTGCCTCCATCAGAAAATCCATCTGGACCAGAACCGTCTGGTGGTGGGCAATCAGCACCCCCAGTGCTTCCTCCAACTGACGAAGAACAGCCTACAAACCCAACCCAACCAACCACACCAAGCATCGGCGGAGCCGGTGGAGATGGTGGCGACGGAGGAGATGGAATTGAAGGCGGAATCGGTGGCCCAGGCGGAGCCGGCGGTGAAGGCGGACTTGCAACTGGTGGCGGACTTGGTGGCGACGGTGGCCCAGGCGGCAATGGTGGAACAGGCATAGGTGGCAGTACAACACCTCCGAATGGACCCGAAGTTCAAGCACCTGAACAAGCTACAAATCCACTCGAACAGCAAGATACAACAGAAGTTAATCTAGAAGATGTTTCACAGGCCCTAAAAGAAGCAAGCCCAGAACAAATAACAGACATAATTAGACCAGAACAATTAGCTAAACTTATTCCAGACTCAGACCCAGAACTCGTACTTGATATAGTGCGCCCCGAACAATTTGCTAGGTTACTAAGTAATGCAAAACCCGAGCAAATTACTGCTCTAGGTTTAACTCCAGAACAGATTAAGCGCCTTCTAGATTTGATAGAGTCTACTGACAGTAACCAAGTTGCTTAGAGTCTATTTAATTATCAGAGTAAATAAGCTATAATAACAGCTTAGTTTATGGCGCCTTGGCGGAGTAGTTACGCAGCGGTCTGCAAAACCGTTTACACGGGTGCAAGTCCCGTAGGTGCCTCCATTAACAATTTTTAAGGGCGAGTGGCGGAATTGGTATACGCGGTGGACTTAAAATCCGCTGGTCCAACGACCTTGAGGGTTCGAGTCCCTCCTCGCCCACCATTAAATAAGTCCTGCATTAGCAGGTTTTTTAGTTTATAGATTCCACAGCAAACAGATTCCGGCCTTCAGTCTCACTATTACGACTTGATCGAACATGAGAAAAATAGCTAGATTCTGGATGTGCAACGTTTATTTCAGAATATTTTATCTGTTCTGTCTTAACTCCAATTTGCTTCAGTCGATTGGCAGTATAGCCCACCAAATCAACATGATAATTACCATTCTTCTTAGAAATATAATTACGCCAGCTTAGTGATTCTTTTTGTCCAGCATCTATATCTCTGAAAAAATAGCTATCTTTAGATATTGATGGACCAAAGTAGAAACGTAAATTTTCGACACTTTCTTTTTTGTTTTTTATTATGTAATCCAAGGCTTTTTCTATCAAACCTGCTTCCGCTCCTCTTCTACCAACGTGAAGCAAAGCTTTTAGGTTAGATTCCAAGGAATACACAACTAAAGGGATGCAGTCAGCAGGAAACAAAGTTAAAGACACATTTTTATTGCTAGTAATTAGCCCATCACATTGGAAAAAATTAATATGTTTTTTCAGGTTCTTTTGATCGAGATCTATAAAAGTATTTCCCCCCATTGATCTGATGTCTGCAATAAACTCAGAATTTATTATTTTGATAAGTTTTTTGTGATTTTTTTCGACATCTTCTTTTGCACCGTAGTTATAGTCCATGTTACCAAAAGCCTTACCAGCGTAGGTTATTTTGATGTTGTTTAGGTTTATGACTTCATGCATTTTTGTATATTATAGCTTCTTTTAATTGGAATTTATCTATCTATAATTTGCTGATATATTTATTATCTTCGGGGTATAATTAGTATAAGCATGAAGCCTATAAAAAAATTTGGAAAAGCGGTACTTTGTACTATTTTGGAAGCGCAAGTTAGGAGTCTTCGAAAGAGGCATCATTTTAAGGTGGTGGCGGTGGCTGGTAGTGCCGGCAAAACTTCTACCAAGTTTGCCTTAGCCCAGATGTTGGCCAGCAAGAAAAAGGTTTTGTTTCAGGAAGGTAACTATAATGATCGCTTGACAGTTCCATTAATATTCTTTGGGCATGAGCACCCAGGGCTATTTAATATTTTTGGATGGATTAGAATTTTTTACAAAAACCGTAGAACTATTAAATCCGACTATCCATATGAATGCGTAATAGTAGAGGTTGGAACTGATGGACCAGGGCAGATTGAGCAGTTTGCTTATCTCCAACCAGAAATAGCGGTGCTCACGTCTATCGCCGAGGAGCATATGGAATATTTTGATTCCATCGATGCAGTAGCCAAAGAAGAAATGGCTGTTCATGAATATACAAAATTATTGGTAGTAAATATCGACGATACGGATCAAAAATATCTAGAAGGCTTAGATTTTACCAGCTATGGACTCAGCGAAAATGCTGACTTTAGATTTACAAAATTATCCAGTGAAGATTTACATAAGCCAACGGCTGAACTAGTGCTTTCCAATGGAACTACGATTAAGGTCGAGCTCAATATGCTCGGTAAGCAGGGTGCCAAAATTTGTTTGGCAGCGGCTACTGTAGCAGACATGCTAGGTTATTCTAACGAAGAGATAATTAGCGGATTAGAATCTATTAAGCCTGTTTCAGGAAGACTAATGGTACTAAATGGCAAAAATGACTCCAAAATATTAGACGACACATACAATGCCAGTCCAATTGCTGTTAAAGCGGCATTAGATGTTTTATGTAGTACTAAAGCCAAGCAGAGGATTGCTATCTTAGGATCTATGAACGAGCTTGGTAAGGATAGTAACGAACTTCATAAGGAAATAGGTGAGTACTGCGATAGCAGTAAGCTTGATTTGGTAGTTACCATCGGTGAGCAGGCGGCAAATTATTTAGCGCCAGCCGCCAAAAATAAAGGCATCAAGGTTAGTTCTTTCAATAGTCCATATGAAGCAGGTGAATTTGTAGCTGAACAAGTTAAGCCTGGTGCTGTAGTGCTGGCCAAGGGTTCACAAAACGGTGTTTTTGCCGAAGAGGCCGTCAAAAAATTATTAGCTCATCCAGAAGACTCTAAAAAACTAGTACGCCAAACTGCCTACTGGCAGGCTATCAAAGCCAAGCAATTTTCCTAAAGAAAGCCTAACCTTATAGAACAAAATAGCTTCATCTGTTAAAATTATATCTGTTATGCAGCAATACAGCCCGAAAAATATAGAACCCAAGTGGCAGAAAATTTGGGACGAATCCGATGTTTACAAAGCCGATTTGAATACTTCTAAGCCCAAATATATTGCTATGAGTATGTTTAATTATCCTAGTGGCGCTGGTATTCATATTGGTCACGCTATGAATTACACCATCAGTGACGTTAAAGCTCGCTATAAAAGACAACAGGGTTTTGACAGCTATCATCCAATTGGCTGGGATTCGTTTGGTTTGCCAGCTGAAAATTATGCCATCAAAAGTGGAGTTTCACCTCAAAAAAGCATGGCAAAAATTATTCCTGATTATCACAAACAGTATAAAGCCATGGGTTGGAGCAACGATTGGAGCAAAGAAATCGCCACTCATGAGCCAGATTATTACAAATGGACACAATGGTTGTTTTTACAGCTTTATAGAAACGGCTTAGCTTATCAAGATGCTCGGATGCAATGGTGGTGCGAAAAATGCCAAACAGTTTTGGCCAATGAGCAAGTTATAGACGGAAAATGTTGGCGCCATGATGGAGCTGACGATCCTTTAGTAGAAAAAAAAGAAGTTAAGCAATGGTTCTTTAAAATTACTGATTACGCCGATGAACTATTAGAAGCCATCGACGATTTGAATTGGTCAGAAGTGGTGAAAATCGCCCAACACAATTGGATTGGTAAAAGTGTCGGCGGTGAAATTGATTTCAAGCTTGACGGTATTCAAGACTCTATCAAGGTATTTACAACCAGGCCTGATACACTAGCTGGTGCTACTTTTTTGGTGCTGGCACCCGAACATCATTTAGTTGAAAAATTAACTTCCAATGACAATAAAAAACAAGTTGAAGATTATCTAAAAGCCACACAGCAAAAATCAGATGTTGAGCGTCAGGCCAGCAAAGAAAAAAGCGGTATATTCACTGGCTCCTACGCCATCAATCCAATTACCAACAAACAAATTCCTATCTGGATTGCTGAATATGTTTTGGCGGGTTATGGTACTGGCGCAATCATGTCGGTGCCGGCACACGATGAACGTGACTGGGAGTTTGCCAAGCAAAACAACCTAGAAATTATAAGAGTAATAAGTAATGACGAACCTGACGATGCTTGTACAACTTCTGAAGGTAAATTAATTAATTCCAATAAATATGATGGACTAAAATCAGACGAAGCCCGCGAAAAAATACTCGCAGATCTTGCCAAAGACGGTGTGGGGTCAGAAAAAATCAATTATAAAATGCGTGACTGGAGCGTTAGTAGGCAGCGCTATTGGGGCGCACCGATTCCTATTATTAATTGTCAAAAATGTGGAACAGTTCCAGTTCCAGAAGCAGACCTACCGGTCATTTTACCTGAGTTAACCGATTTCAAGCCAAGTGGCGATGGTCGTAGTGCTTTGGCTAGAGCCGAAGACTGGATAAAAACAGAGTGTCCAAAATGCCATGGCCAGGCAGAGCGAGAAACCGACACTCTAGATACATACATCTGTAGTAGTTGGTACATGCTTAGATACCTAGACCCACATAATTCAGAAAAAATATTTGACAGCGAATTAGTCAACAAGTGGATGCCAATTGATTTTTATAATGGTGGTGACCACGCCACAGCGCACCTATTATACGCTCGCTTTATAACCAGATTTTTAAGTAAACAAGGACTTGTTAATAACCCCGAGCCATTCGATAAAATGCTATTTAATGGAAAGGTTACAGCTAGCGATGGTACGGCTTTTTCTAAGTCGAAAGGCAACGGCGTTGACCCATTAGAAATTATTGAAAGCGGTTATGGAGCTGATGCCCTTAGAGTTTATCTAATGTTTGCAGCTCCACTAGAAATGGGTGCTCGTTGGGATCCGCAAGGCGTGCCTGGGGCATATCGTTTCTTAAATCGTCTGTGGAACATCACCAATGAATATCTAGAGCAACCTAAAGGCGACATTAATGAAGAAATTGCAAAGCAAATCAATAAATCTGTTCACACTATGATTAAGAAGGTAGACATAGATTTAGAAAATAATCTCTATAATACTGCTATTTCAGCCATGATGGGATGTCTCAATGAACTATATAAACTAAAAGTTGAGTCATTCAGCAAATCTGCTGTTTGGGATGAAGCGCTAAAGAGTTTAGTTGCTTGTGTGGCGCCATTTGCTCCACATATTGCCGAGGAACTCTGGCATTTACTAGGTGAAGAATCATCAGTTCATATTGATAGCTGGCCAAAACTCAATGAAGAGTATTTAGTAGAGGATCAAATTACAGTAGTCGTTCAGGTCAATGGCAAGGTTCGAGGCTCAATCAAAGTGTCTAGGGATGCATCTAAAGAAGAAGTTATTAACTCTGCTAAAAAAGACGAAAAAGTTGCTAAATATCTGCAAGATCAAGATATTAAAAAGACCATCTATGTGCCTGGCAAATTAGTTAGTTTCGTAATTTGATAGCGCTTATTCTTGAGAAACTTGCCCCTATAAGTTAAAATGTAACTAGTTCAATCATTAAAAAAAGGATATTGCCTTAAACATATGGGTAAACCAAAGAAGCGCACCAGTCCGCGTAAGACTGGAACCAGAAGAAGCCACTTGGTGCTAAAACTAGCACGTAAAGTCAATGGAAAATCTCCTGTAAAGGTTCGCACTACCAAGCGCGAATCTGCCAAAGTAGTTTAATCTACAGCTAGATTTACATCTAGTAGAAAGGAAAATTAACAATATGGCCTCCAATCGTCACCTCGGTCGAATCATCGCACTTCAAACTCTTTATGAGCAAGAAATCAGAGAAGACTCCGAGGATAAAAATCTAAATACAGACGAAATCTTACAGCGTAATATTGCGCGCTACAAAGAGACGATAGAGGATGTTGATTTCATTTCTAATCTAGTAAATGGTGTTATAAAAAACGCCGATAAACTAGACGCACAGCTTCAGCCCGTAGCTCCTGATTGGCCAATAGATCAGATTGCCCGCATGGATAGATTAGTGCTACGTATGGGGCTATATGAACTAGACAATTCCAAAGATGTGCCAGAAAAGGTAGTTATCAATGAATCGGTTGAACTAGCCAAAGCTTTTGGCGGAGACAATTCCTCTAAATTCATTAATGGAGTTCTCGGGACTTTATTAAAAAATAAAAAGGCTCCCAAAAAAGCACCTACTAAAAAAGCTACCACCAAGAAGAAAGAAAGTAAGAAGTAAATGAAACGACCCAAGCCAATCAGTGGAATAAAGCATTTCGTTAGTAAAAGGCGTCCTGCTATCGACGAGGTAGTACATGAAACTACCGCTGGTGGCGTAATCTATCGTTACAATCCTAAAGGTGTTCTAGAAATCTTGCTTATAAAAGACGCCAAGCATCGTTGGACTATTCCAAAAGGTCACGTTGAGCCAAACGAAGAGCCAAAGGCCACTGCAGAGCGTGAAATTCAAGAAGAAACAGGACTACAAAAAATGAATGTTAAATCTTGGCTGGGCAAGGTTAATTTCCGTTATCGTCGCACCCACACACTGGTACTAATGACCATGCACCTATATCTCGTAGAAGCGCTTGGAAATACCGATGAGCTTAATCCAGAGGATTGGCTAACAGACATCAAGTGGATACCAGCCGCCGACGCAGTAGATAAAATTGCCTATGAAGACATTGGTAAGCTAATTTTAATAGCTATGAAAAGGATAAGAGAAAGCAAAGCCTAGAATGGACAAAAGTGTATACATTACTTTTGCTAAAGAAAAACTTAAAGTTGAATTTAGCGATATTGATTTATTAATAACCGCATTTACACACCGCTCATACCTAAATGAGCATAAAAAGAGCGCCCATGAACATAATGAGCGCTTAGAATTTTTAGGCGATGCTGTTCTAGAGTTAGTGGTTACAGAGTATTTATATGCTAATTACCAAGAACCAGAAGGTGTTTTGACCAACTGGCGTTCTAGTTTAGTGCGAACAGAGAGTATTGGTGCGGCTGCCAATCGATATGGATTTGAAGAGATGCTTCGCTTGAGTCGTGGAGAAAAACGCGGTAGCGACAGGGCTCGAGCCCAGATTTTGGCTAATAGCTATGAAGCAGTAGTTGGCGCTATCTATCTTGATGGCGGCTACAACACCGCCAAAGCATTCATAGAAGAAAGCATCATCAGTACATTTTCTGACATTCTAGAAACTGGGTCTTGGATGGATTCCAAATCACGTTTACAAGAACTGGCGCAGAGCAACGAAAATGCTACGCCAGTATACAAAGTTATAAAAGAAGTAGGACCTGATCACGACAAAACCTTCACGGTTGGAGTCTACGTGGCAGGCAAGTTACTAGGCTCTGGAGATGGTCCAAGCAAGCAAACTGCTCAGCAAAAAGCCGCCGAAACGGCACTTAAACATTATCAGACTGAAAATGATTAACATAGCTACTTCTTATTACTCCTTGACAACAGAGGCGCTTATATGTAAAATAAAAGAAATCAATTTATTAATTAATCAATTTCTAAAAGAGAGAGTTTCAAGTAAGTAATGCTAAGTATTCGTTTCCAAAGAACCGGCCGCAAAGGTCATGCACAATTTCGTATTGTAGTTCAAGACTCTAGGCTCACGCCAACAAGCGGCAAGGTTGTAGCTCGCCTCGGTAGCTATAATCCTCATACCAAAGTTGTAACTCTAGACAAAGAAAAAGCCGAATTTTATTTGAGTAATGGCGCCCAGCCATCTGATAGAGCAATTCGTATGTTCAAAGCTGAAGGTATTAAGTTGCCATCATGGGTAAAAGACCCAACTGTTAAAGAACGTAGTGTGCGAAATCCTGAAAAGCGCCGCAGTACTTCACCAGAGCCAGCAGAACCCGAAGCAAGTGAAGAAGCACCAGCCGAAGAATCTTCAGCCGAAGAATCTTCAGCCGAAGAAGCACCAGAAGCTGAAGCTGCTGATAGCGAAGAATCTCCAAAAGAAGAATCGTCAAGCGAATCAGCTGAAGCAAGTGAAGAAGCGCCAGCCGAGGAATCTACTAAAGAAGAATCTCCAGCCGAAGAAGCACCAGAAGCTGAAGAAAAACCAAACGATAAATAAAAGTTAGTTCATTTTTTAAAAAAGCTGCATTATAATTAATAGTAGCGAGATACTAAGCTTGCTAGAATACTTAAAATAACCGGGAGACCTTAATAATGAGCAACATAGATCAAGAATTTGTAGAATTTACAGTAAAATCCTTAGTTTCCAATCCGGAAGCAGTTAAAATAGAACGAACCATCGACGAAAAAGGTGTTTTGTTAGAACTTACAGTCGACCCAGAAGACCTCGGACGTGTAATTGGCAAGCGAGGTGCAACTGCACAATCACTGCGCACCTTACTACGTGCTCTTGGCACAAAAAACGATGCTCGCTATAACCTAAAAATTGTCGATAATGGACCTGGTGACTACAAGCCTAAAAGCGATCAGCCATCTGCTGAAAAAAATAATCAAGAACCTGCTCCTGAATCTAGTGGCGACAATACTACAGAAAGCGAAAACAACGACCAGTCTTCTGATCAACACGAAGAAGAAACCAGTGATCGCCTAAGGAAAGCTCGCGCGGAGCTAGCCGATCTAGACGACCTAGACGTGTAAAGCAACAAAGTGAAAATACAAATAATCACCCTGTTTCCAGAGATGTTTGAAGGTGTGCTTGGCACCAGCATGCTTCAAAAAGCATCTATCAATAAAATTGTTGAGTATCAGCTGATTAATTTAAGAGATTTTGGATCAGGCCCACGAAAGCAAGTAGATGACACACCTTATGGTGGTGGCGATGGAATGCTACTAAAAGTTGAGCCACTGGTTTTAGCCATAGAACAGGCCAAAAAAAATGACCCTGAAGCATTGGTATTATTGCCCTCACCGAGAGGCGAGTTATACAAACAATCAACTGCTAAAAAATTAGCTTCATCGAACAGGGGGTTGATTATAGTATGCGCCCGGTATGAGGGCTATGATGAGCGAGTAACCAACTGGGTAGATGAAGTATATAGAATTGGCAACTACGTATTAACTGGCGGTGAATTGCCAGCGATGGTTATTGTTGATTCTGTAACCAGACTGCTGCCAGGAGTTTTAGGTGGTGAAACTTCTGCTGAGATTGAATCTTTTCAGTCCGATGATCAAACAGTGGAATTTCCGCAGTACACTAGGCCAGAGGTATTCAGAGACATGCCCGTGCCAGACGTTTTATTAAGTGGCAACCATGCCCAAATTGAAGACTGGCGTAAAAACCGCCAAAAACCAGCCAACTAAGATTGTTTCTTAAGCTTTTTTAATTTCAGCGAAAAAACCGTGCCGTGGTTTGGTTTACTGACAACTCTTATCACGCCATTAAAATCTTGTTCTACGGATTGTTTCACAATTGATAGCCCTATACCTAGTCCGCGCATGTTTTCAGTTTTGGTAGTGTAAAAAGGTTCAAATAAAAGGTTAATTTTCGATTTTTCTATACCTTTACCCCAATCTTGCACAGAAACATAGACAATATTTCTGACCTGTTTTATTTCTAGTAAAACTTTTCTTACATTGAATACCAAAAAATCGGTTTTGTAGGCATCAATCGCATTGACTATTAAATTTGCCAGGATTTGATTAAACCTTACTGGGTCGCCATATATTTTAATGCCCGGCTCAATATTAAGCTCCAGCTTTATGCCGGCTTTTTGAGCAATAGGCTTAAGCACAGAGAACAATTCTTTTGATTCCTTGACAACGCTAAACTCATATTTGCGACTTTCATTTTGCAGTTGTTTACGAGCGGCAGTAACGTAGCGTTCTAGTTGACGCAGGCTTTTTTGAACTTGTTTTAAGGCTGGCGATTCATTGAGTCCGGCATTTGCCAGATTGAGAGACGCTGATGTTAGTGGATTGGTTACTTCATGAAGTAAATTAGCACTCAAGCGACCAAACTCAGCAAAGCGCTGTAGTTCAATAAGTCGCATTAGTTGAGCGTTTTCTAGTTCTTGATTCTTAGCAGCTAAAACTGCTTCATAATTGAGCTGATTTTGAGGGGTCTTAAAGAGATTTTTTCGGTATTTGAGTGCTTCTTTGGTGAGCCAGCCTAGGTAAGACATGGCTCCGTTTCTCTCACCGCCAGTGCATCCAGCTTATAACCAATCCCATGAATTGTCTTAATTAACTTGCTATTGAAAGGCTTATCTACCTTATCTCTTAGGTGTTTTATATGAACATCAATGGTATTTGTCCAAATATCTTCTTCGCCGTGCCAGGCGTAGCGCGATAAAGCTCTTCTAGTAACTACATTACCGGCATTTAACATCAAGCATTCCAGCATGGCGAATTCCTTGCGGCGTAATTCTAGTGGCATACCACCCCTGGTTACTTCTCTGGTTACGGTATTTAGCTCTAGATCATCAATTATGACACTGCTTTTTGTGAGTGATTCGCTTGGAGTTGAGCGGGTAAGTGAGCGGATTCGGGCTTTGAACTCTCCAAGGCTAAAAGGCTTAGTAAGATAATCATTTGCTCCTGCGTCTAGCAGATTAATTTTGGTTAATACTTTGCTTTCGCCACTTAAAATTAAAAGAGGCGTTGTAACGCCTCTTTCTCTAATTTGTTGACAAACAACTAGACCAGAAATGTCTGGCAAGTTAAGATCAAGCACTATGGCTTGGTAGTTTTGCTGATCGGTTTTATAGATACCAGTTTTGCCATTACTGGCAATGTCAATTTCATAAGAACTAGACAAGGCTTCAGACAGGGCAGTGGTTATGCCCCTGTCATCGTCTATGATTAGTAGCCTTCCCATATCTAGCATCTCCCGATTATTACCTAAATAAATTAAATAATAATTAAATCTACTAATGTTGCAATTTAATCATAATATTGTAAAAAAGTCTAGTATTTTTTACAAAATGTTGTTTAGCTATTATTATAGCGTCTGGCTACTTCTGGCCAATTCACGACCTCCCAGAAGGCTTTAACATAATCAGGCCTTTTATAGGTGTAATCTAGGTAGTAAGCGTGCTCCCAAACATCTATACCCAAAATAGGTGGCTGTTCACCGTCCATGATTGGCGAATCTTGATTAGCAGTAGTTACAATACTTAAGTCATCTAGTAGCCATGCCCAGCCACTACCAAAAACACCAACAGCTTGGGCGCTAAATTCGTCTACAAATTTTTGGAAATCCCCGTATTTGGAATTGATGTCATTGGCCAATTTTCCCTCGGGTTGACCACCACCGTCAGGCGACATAAATTTCCAAAATAGGCTGTGATTATAATGACCACCACCAAAATTGCGCACTGGTTTTTGAAGCTCTTTGGGCAGTTCGTTAACGCCCCTTACAAGTTCTTCGATACTTTTCGATTGAAAATCTGCATGATTTTCTAAGGCTGCATTAAGCTTGTCTACATACGTTTGATGATGTTTAGAGTGATGTAACTCCATTATCTCTTTGGATATGCATTTTTCGAGAGCATCATACTGATAATCGAGTTTTGGTAGGCTAAACATTATATACTTCCTTTCAAGCTAATTTCTTACTATAAATAATCTGTTAATCCTATATAAATATAGTAGCCTTGTTGGTATAATTATGCTAGAAGAAATCATGCAACGAAACACTTTTAAACTGTCCATAGTGGTACCCGTATTCAACGAGGCCTCATCTTTGATTGATTTTAACAAAGATCTAACAGATGAGCTCACCAAAATTGGCACTATGGGTCTTAAAGATTACGAAATTATTTACGTTGACGATGGCAGTAGTGATAATTCTGTAACAATTATTAAGGATCTCAAAAAACAATATACAACCATTAAGCTGGTAGTTTTATCGAGAAACTTCGGCAAGGAATGTGCGCTGGCTGCTGGTATAGCCGTGGCTAGTAAGGATGCTGTAATTACTATGGATGGTGATGGTCAGCATCCTACCGACGTACTACCTGAGCTAATTGCAAAGTGGCAAGATGGCGCCAGAGTAGTTATTGGCGTGCGCCGAAAGTCTAAAAGCGACGGCATTATTAAAAAACTAAATTCCAAAATGTTTTATGCAACTTTCAACAGTTTGACTCGTCAAAAACTTACCCCCAATGCCACTGATTTTCGCTTGATAGACCGGCAAGTTCAACAAGAGTTTCTAAAACTCCAAGAAAGTGATCGTATCACACGAGGACTAATTGATTGGCTAGGCTTTAATCCGTCATTTGTAAAATTTGATGCTCGCAACCGTAAACATGGCCAGGCCAGTTACTCGCAAAGCAAGCTTCTTGGACTAGCAGCTAACACTTTTGTGTCATTGTCATCTGTTCCGCTGCATTTAGTTGGTTATTTAGGCTTGATCATTACTAGCTTATCGCTACTGCTTGGCCTAGCTGTGCTAATTGAGCAGGTTCTGCTTGGAGATCCGTTTAGCTGGAACTTCACAGGCACCGCCATGCTAAGTATTCTGATACTTTTCTTGATGGGGTTAGTTTTAATCGCTCAAGGCATCATGTCGCTTTATATTTCTAGTATCAACAACCAAAGCAAAAACCGCCCGCTGTATATAATCGATTACCAAAGATCAGACGGAATCTAGCTCAATGAACCTAAAAACAAAAATTAAAAAATACTCCCAAAACACTCTTCATCGCTACTTAGTAATCGGCGGCTCTGTATATCTTTTAGAAATGCTGATTATTTTACTTGCCCAAAGTTTAGGCGCCTCTGCCGTATTAGCTGTTGGCATTGGTTTTTGGGTGGGGCTGGTTGTTTCATTTTTGCTGACTAAGTTTGTTACTTTTTCCGACAAGCGTAAAAATACAAAGGTGGTTTTAGCACAGTCACTAGCTTATGGGGCGCTAGTACTTTTTAATTTCTTTTTCGCCCTATTGGTTGCTAAACTATTAGAAAATATTGCTCCGGCTATAGTTAGTCGAACGATATCTTTGTTAGTAACTACAATCTGGAACTATTTTCTATATAAAAAACACATTTTCACTAAATACACTGAGATTATGTAATGCCATCATTTACTACTAAAAAATCCAAAAATAAGAATTCTAGTAAGATTTCAAAAGTTATCGCGGAAAAATCTTTAAACAATAAGTTCAAGATTTTTTCTGTAGTGGTATTGCTTGTTAGTGCTACTGTTTGGGCTTATTTTGGCGCAAAACTTCAACAGCAAAATAGTGATCAATTGATTAACGCTATGTTATTCAACAATTTTGAAACATTAAAAGCTGCCAGTTTTCCGGGACAACACACCTTTTTACTGAAATGGCCTTTGTTCTTTTTAGTGAGTTTATTCAATTTTTCAGATGCCAGCTATATATTGTTCACAGTTCTAAGTGTTCTAGTTACAATTATCGGTTTAATTTATATAATTCATAAAATTGAAAACCGACCTCTGATTTTCGGCACAATTTGCTTAGCGCTAGCTTCTTGTTTGATGCTAGTCCCAACTGTAGCCTATCCTGGTGCTTTATTGCCAGTTAGTATGGCCATGTTAACTACAAGAAACCTTGAGTATCTGATTTTTATAGTTGCTCTAGCCTGTATCATAAAAGCTACCAAGCTTAGAAGTCGTGATTTTATACTAGCTGTAGCACTTTTTGGTCTGTTGTTTATAAGTGATAAATTATTTTTCAGCTTAAGTATAATTGCCGGTTTACTAGGGTTATTGTATTACGCCATTCTTAGGCGCTATTCACTTGTCAAGGTTAGCATCGCTTGGGTGCTTGCAACTATCTTAGGTGGCTTTAGTGCCATCATCCTAGCCTTCATAATTAATGGATCAAAACTTACAAGTTTAGTATCGGCCAATGGAATTGGACCTTACGGCTTGATAACTAGTCTTAAAGAATTTCTAACAGGCATAATTTATGCTGGCATGGGCATGCTGACCAATATGGGAGCTAATCCTGCTTATGCCCAACGTGAAATAGCAAAACTTCCAGCAGATTTTATTCAAGGCCTTATTTCATGGCAGGGCATTGGATATTTAATCAATATATCGATATTTATTTTTGCAGCCATAGCAGCTATCAAGCTACTGTGGGCTAGCTCTAGCAGCAAAAGAAGTGGATATGATTCTTCTTTATCTGCCAAGCTGGCCATTAGTATGACTATCGGGCTTATAGCACTGATTGGCTTATTTGTGGCTTCTAAACATTACTATGCAGTTGATGCTCGCTATCTTGGCTTGGCGCCATTCACTTTATTTATAGTAATTACATATCACGTTAAGCATAAAAAATATTCAGAAAAAAACAATCTAGTTGTCATAGCCTTGTTATTGATTGGAATAATTACTGGTGGGCTTGGTTTTAGGTCTCATTACATCCAACAAGAATCTAGCCTGAGCAATCTAAGTAACCGTAACCAAACAATCACCGAGGCTCTAAAAAGCCGTAAAACAGGTAATTTAGTCGGTGATTACTGGCGTGTTGTGCCCATAAAACAACTTGGCCGACCAAATATTAATGTTATGTCTCAGGCTAATTGTAATCAAGATAAAGACGTATTAAATTCAAAAGTCTGGCAAAAGAATTTGAACAAGAATAGCTTTGCCTATTTATTAACTATTGACGGCAATATAACAGACTACAAAGATTGTAAACTCAATCAAGTAATTAAAAAATACGGTCGACCCAATGCCAGCACTCTTATTAGCGGAAACTTATCAACTCCAAAAGAGCTACTTCTATTCTACGATGGCGGCACTAATCTCAATTCTATTAAAAAGAAAAATAAGAAAACTACTAATTTATCGACAGTTTTGCCAACAAATATCGACGAACTACCATATACTCGCTGTCAGGGTCCAACAATTATAAATATTGTGGCTCACCAGGACGATGATCTGTTATTTATTAATCCAGATATCATAAAGCACATCAGGCAGGATTATTGCGTCAGAACAATTTACATGACTGCCGGAGACGCCGGAAATACAGGTTTTTATTATTCTTCCCGAGAGCAAGGTGCTCAAGCAGCATACGATAAAATGCTCAATCAAAAGTCAGTTTGGGTAAGTAAAATTGTAAGGATTAACACCAACCAGTACGTTACTATTTCCAGTCCAAAAAATAACCACAAAATATCCCTCATATTCATGCATCTGCCTGATGGTAATATGAAAGGCCAAGGCTTTAAGGGCACTGGCAATGTAAGTCTAGAAAAATTTTATAACGGATCTGTGCGGCGTATCTACTCGATAGACAAGCAATCTAGTTATTCAAAAACAGAGCTAAGTGATGCTTTAGTGAAGCTTTTTTGGCTGTATCAACCATCCGAATTTAACACCCAAAGCACTCTAAAGGGCGGTGTTTATAAAGACCACAGTGACCACAATGCCGTAGGTGCCATAGCCACCCAAGCAGTTAATCAGTACAATAATCAACAATTTCGAGGAGCTGTTCGCATACCAATAAACTACTATATAGGTTATCCGATACATGATCGCGGCGTTAATCTTAAAGACCATGAACTAGACGAAAAACTAGCAATATTTCTTGAATACACACATCATGATGGCGCAACTTGTCACGGCGAGAAACAATGTCTGCAAGATCAAGCCTATGGCGCTTATGTACGCCGCAATTACCTGCATAAAAATTGAATATATACACCTGTAAGCGTATACTTTAACCAAGATAAAGCATAAAAGAGCTAAAGAGTTTTGGCAGATAAAAATCTAACTAATAAATGGTTGTCACATATAGTTCATTTGGACACGCATAATCCGGATAATCCAAGTGGTTATGCTGATGCTGACCACCCCAAAGATATACCGCATATCCACAGCGGTATGTTGCCAGATAAATTTCTAGCCTGGCTGTCTACTCATAAACGCTACGTTTTTATAGCAATTACTGCAGTATTTATAATAATTACCGGTTGGGCGTTTTTTGGTTCGCGTAATTCAGTAATTATTTACGGAGATGTTAGCTATAGAACCTCCAAAAAACCGGCTGATCTAGCAAGCGATATCAACAAACAACTAAGTTTTTACCAAGTAAAATTCAAATATCCGGACTCTAGCATAAAGAGCTATAAATTATCCGAAATGGGTATAACCCTAGACTCCAAACAGACATACGATCAACTTGCATCTAAGAGGTACAGCTTATGGCACATGTTCATTTGGTGGAAACCAATCAAAGGAGATTTAGTATATAAGACAGATAGTACTAAGCTAGCAAAATTCATCGCCGATAACGTTAGTCATACATATACGGCGCCACAAGATGCAACTATAGGAATTGTCGATGGTAATGTTGTGGTCGGCGAATCTAAAGACGGACAGAGAGTCTATTTAGACAAGCCTACCTCAAAAATATTGGCATCGGCTACCAAGCTCAATCAAAGCCCGTTAGTTTTACAAAAAAGAGTGGTCAAGCCTTCATTAACATCAAAAGATTTTGAGCAGTATAAATCTCAAATCAATCAAATCATTACTCAAAAAATTACACTTAAAATAGAAAATCAGGCAATCACTCCAGCCCCAAACGAAATAGCTAGCTGGCTTGACCTAGGAACCGACAGTAAAGCCAAAAAAGTTAACATTGCAGTTAATAGTGGTAAGATACAGCAGTACATAGACCGCATTAGTGCTCGCTACACTAGATCTGTTAAATCACAAGTTATCATAACCAAAAGCGATGGACAAAGCCTTGTTCTAGTGGCTGGTCAAAACGGTGTTGCGGTGACCAATAAAGCCGATGTGGCAAAAAATGTAGCTACAAATCTGCTTAACAACAAGGGAATTGACGCCACTTTGGTTACCAAAAGTACCCCATTTCAGACTGTTAATGGTGCCGGTGCAGGCAAGTGGATAGAAGTAGATGTGTCCTCTAAGCGTCTATATGCTTTCGAAGATCAAACGCTAGTAAATAGCTTTCCGGTTTCTGCCGGTGCTCCTGCCACGCCTACGGTACTGGGTCGCTATACAATTTATGCAAAGTACGCCGTTCAAGATATGAGAGGTAATAATGTTGATGGCAGTACATATTTCCAACCGAATGTCCGCTGGATTAGCTATTTTTATGGTGGTTACGCCATACATGGCAACTATTGGCGGCCTGTCAGTTGGTTTGGCAATATAAATAGTTCTCATGGTTGTGTCGGACTCCAAGACTATCAAGCCGAATGGGTCTACAGCTGGGCGCCAATCGGCACGCCAGTCATTACTCATTCCTGATAAGTCATAGATTCATCCTTAAACAAAATTGCTTCAATGGCCTCTACAAAATTGTAAGCGCATTTTTGATTAAATGTTCTAACGTTTATTTTACCCATACGCGTATGAATTGTAACGTTGCCTATAAACAAAACTTTAGAATAAGTAACGGCACTTATAACTCTATAAGCTATTTCGGCAGTCTTGGTATAGAGCGGTTTTTTATCTATTAATAGCACTCTTTCGGGAGTGGCAATTAAAACGCCTCTTCCTACAACATCGCCTTCCACCTGCTGGTAACGGCCATAAACTAGTCCCAATATCTCTTCCCGAGGGTGAACAATATAAGGCATTATCTGGGTTTCAGGCAGCCAGAGGTTGTACATTGCTGCGCCTAGTTGTCTAATGTCGTGATCGATTTTTTTGGCATGCAAAGAAAAATTAATCTCACTTTGTGCGCTCTTGTGAAGTTTTTCCAAAGCCTTATTATTGAACTCTTTTTCTTGAATCATGTATTTTATTCCTTTATAGCTATAGCTTATTGACTATTCTCACAATCTGTCAGTGATATAACTCATAGCTGTAGGCATTTTACAGATGCATAATAATAATTGTAAAAGGAGTATTTAGCTTGATTTCGAAAGTAGTGAAAAAACCAAAACGGCACCGGTTATCCGAAAGACAGCAAAATATCTATGAATTTCTCAAAAACAACTCCGTAGCCGTTCTATCAACCTCTAGCAAATCAGGCCGGCCGCATGGCACGGTAATTTATTTTTATATTAACCCAAGCTTCGAAATTTTCTTTATAACCAAAGACCATACTCATAAATATCAAAATATAGTTGCCAACAATCAGGTTATGTTGACTGTTTTTGATGCTAAAACTCAAACAGTCTGCCAAATAGAAGGCACCACCAAAGAGGTTAAAAGCAAGGCTGAAATAAGCGATATAATAAAGCAGATTTTCAAAAATAGCCTCAAAACAACATCGTCAGACATATTGCCAGTCTCAAAACTTGAGGGACATTATATAACCCTAAAAATTCACCCAGACAATATCAAATTTTCCGTTTATGCTCGCCCTAAACCACTTAACCAAAATGAGTTATTCGAATCAATCGGTTGGTATGAATTGAACTCTTCGCATTTGCCTTAAGCCTAAAAAAGATACTTTTTTACAAGAAATTGTTATAAAATAGACAGATGTTAAGCGTAAGCTTTAAGCGGATTATCTGGGGTGGTTTTTTTGCTGTGATAGCGTTGTCTTTTTTTGTATCACCTGGCAAAACCTATGCTGCCACGGCTAAATCAATTGATTGTTCAGAAAGTATCTACAATATGTTTTTTGTAGAAACCAAAGACAAGCCGATTAGTGGAACGGTATATGCTAAATTAGCCAAAAAAATTCCTGACTCCCAGCTTAATTTTTACTATCAAGATCCGGCTACTGCCGGACGATGTAATGTGATCGGACAAATTAACGCTAATAGCGATACTTGGCAGTTAGCAGGCAAGATTGATCCTTCTTTGAACCTAAAACAGCTTTTAGCCGATGGTCCTCAGAAATCAGCCGACGTTTATCAGGCAACTATTAAAACATTGATTCTGCCGGATAATAATTTGTGTGAGCAAGTAGACACTGAATGCCATGTTACATACCAGGGTCATAAAGGTGTATTAAAGCCAATACTGCAATCTGGCGCCATTGACATGATTGCCATATACAGCGTTTTGCCAATTAATGACGCCAAGATTAAAGAAGTCTCTTACTTTTCTGATGGGCAGTTCTTGTACTTCAATGAAAAAAAGCAAATTGATCCAGTCAATAAAAACTACTTAGCAGATGGCAAACATACAGTAACTACTCAGGTAACATTTGATAACAATCAAAAATTTACAATCTCTCAGAATATAGATATGGGCAAGGACTATACTGGCTTTACTACATTAAAGAGCTATTACTACAAATCAAAAAACCGCTATCTATATGTTATTTTCGGCATCGCTGCTTTTATAGCAATAAGCGTGGCTTTGATGACTGCCAGAGCTCTGCATAATCGTAAGCTGTATAAAGAAGAACATGGCATCAATAACTATAAAGAAGCTCCAGTTAAAAAGGACGATGAAAAAGATAAAATAATTGTCGGCTAAAGAGTGCGGAATCGGCTAAACGGATAAATCCTGAGCCACACTTCACCATTAATGTGCTTAGAGGGTATAGCACCAACACTAGAACGTGAGTCAATTGATCCACCAGATTCACGGTTATCCCCCATCACAAATACCTGGCCCGCGTCTACATTAACCTGGAATTCACTAGGAATAGGTTTGAGGTTTTTACCGTAGGGCTTGTCATCTGGATAAAATCCCTGAGGATTATCTTGGTTGTATACAATAAGCTTCTGGTTTTTAACATCAACACGCTCATCAGGAATGGCTATTACTCGTTTTACTAACTGAACCTTGGGATCATTTGGTTCTGTAACAATGACCACGTGAGAACGTTTAGGAAGGTACTGAGAACCAGTAATAGCAGCAATAGTTTTGGGTAGCTTCCATACAACTAGCACATCACCAGTTTTGAGTGTTGGGCGCATAGATATGCCATCAACCACTGTAATGCCAGCCACATAGTTAAACATTAAAAATACAGACGCTACAGTTGCTATAATTATGGCTATAAACTTTCCTGTTTGACCAGCCTTGAATAGCTTAGTATTTAGCGGGTTTTCTTCTATGTGTTCAGTATCAACTTGAACTTCCGGAGCACTAGTTGCTGCTGGTGATGGGGTAGGTTTCGGGGATTGATTATTCTGAACGGGATTATCAACCGCTTGTTTATCTGGCACTTCAGAGTTCATAGGCGTTTATTTTCGTATCATTGGTTGTTTTTCGCCAGGCACTTTGTTTAGCCAGCCAGCTTTGTTTACGTCATAAGCTTGTGATTTAGCATATGATTTTTCATTAAGTTTTCTAGAGCTGTCATAGCCTGTATTAAAGTAAAGAATATTCTTGCCCTTCATTTGTTTGCGGGTTATGTGAGCTTCGCCCCAGTAACGGCCAGGTACGGCGCTTGTTTTTTTAATATTATTCTTGACTTCTTGAGAGGATGCTTTTTGCAAAGGTGAAGAGTATTCAGTTTTGTTAACAGGGTTCGAAATTGCAAAACTGGCAATTCTAATTTTCTTATTGTATTCACCATTGCCACTAATTGGCTTGTCTAGATACACATTACTATAGAATAAACCAGGAATTAAACCACTGCCAGGTACTATGTTAACCCTATATTGGACTATAAGGATTTGTTTCGTGCTGTCTTTCCAGAATATATCGTAGTTACTCGCTCTTGTTATGTCTTTGCCGTTTTTGTCTTTTACGACCTTGTACATGTGGTGCACTCTTGTAAAGTTGTCATATGTTCGAGGATATTTCTTGACTGTTTTTGCTGGATTAGTTTGTAGTGGAGCAGTTCCACCGCCAGTAGCGGTCGAAGTCGAAGCAGGCTTAGAGGTGGTTGGTTTTTTGTTTGGATTTTTCTTGGGCGTAGGTGGTTTGGTAGGGCTCTTGGGGTCTTTAAGTTTATCGATACTCTGTTGGGCCCAGTCTGGACAAGCGGACGTAACTTTGCTGAGGTCAACATTTCCAGTATAGACAGTGGCTCCAGTTGTATCTTTAACAAACACACTGTAGGGTGGTCTCAAACCAGAATTAGTACCTATCCAGTAATAGATGTTGGTAACATAAAAGATATTCTTTTTGTCGTTAAAAGACAGGTCATAACCTGCAAGAAGAGCGTCTGTCGGGTCGGTCGGTGTGTCGTCATAAACATTGGAATAGAAATTAACATTTGGTGTTGCTGGTCTGACGTTTGAACCTGGGTAGGTTACCAGACCATAAAACATTTTTGTACCCTTGGTGCTACTGCCGGTTCTGTTGTCAACACACCCGTAGTAATCCACTTTAGTGTTTACGCTAGCTATTTTAGTTGCTGGCATGCTAAATAATAAATCGGTTTTGTTTATTACTGGTTGTAAGGCTTTTGACTTATTGTTGTTGAAGTTGAATATGTAGATACCTGCGGCAGCAATTAAGGCCACTACAATTATTACCAATACCATTTCAAAATGGGTAAAGCCACTAATTCCTAGTTTTTTTGATCTGTTAAAGATTTTCATTTACAAATCCTTTTTGTTTTTAATTTATGCGCGTATATTAACTAATTTAGGGGCAAAATACAAGGTCACCGAAGAATAATAATTGTTTTATTCACTACAATAATTTAGTTGGTTTGGATTGACATAATACAATTAAGCTTGTGCTTAAGAAAACGAAGACATACAATGTAATATAATAAAAACAGTACATTTTCCCAAAAAAATATGAATCCAGACACAAACACTCAGCCAAACACAAAACAAGAACCAAGTGTTCCTGATGATAATACAGTGAATAATCCTGCGCAAATTGTTCAAGCAGGTAATCAAGAACAGCCCCCTCAAGACCCAAGTAACTTAAGTGTTCCTGATGATAATACAGTGAATAATCCTGCGCAAATTGTTCAAGCAGGTAATCAAGAACAGCCCCCTCAAGACCCAAGTTTAGTAGGTCAACCAAATACGTCATCGCCTGCGAGCAGTGCTGGTGAAGACAATTATGAAAATTCAATCCAACAACCAGTTATTGGAGATGAAACAAATGGCTCAGAGGTAAATAACCAAATTAATCAAGTAGGCACTCAATCACAGGATTATACTAATGTAGGCATAAATACTCCTCTAGCCACCGATGCAGAGACTAAAAGTGGTCGGCTGATTGGTCGTAAGCGCATATTGTACATATTTACTGCCGGAGTTGCGTGTTTAGTTATTATTTCTGGTGCAGTATTTGGACTGGTTTCGACAACTAAAAAACCTAAAACATCTACCAATGTTGCTAGTGAGGTAAATACTAACACCCAAAATAAAAGTTCTACTCCGACGCAACCAACTAGCAGTACTACCGTAGCATCAAATTCGAGCAATGTAACAACTGTCAAGAAGTCAGCTTCAGCAAATCCAGTCTTGCCTTTTAGTAGCGAGAAAGAGGATACAGTGCCAGTTGATAACAATGTTCAAGAAAGCGATCCAACAAATCAAGAAGGGGATCCGGTTATCGATCCTGGCAATACTGATACTTTAGAGTAAAATTAATTCTTTTGATTTTTTTCGATAATTTTACGGGCTTTGCGCTGGGCTTCTGTTTGCTCTACCATGCTTCCAAACATTCGGCCTGCTAAAAGTCCTGAAATAATACCCAAGGTACCAAAGAATATACTAGCGCGGTCAATTGTTTCATCGGATATAGCTTCTTTGCTCATGGCAATTTCTTGAGGAGCGTTCGACCTAGCTAATTCTTGAACATCTCGCATCTCTTGAATGCCAATATACATACTTCCGCCCATAGCTAGGGCTCCAAGAATAGTAGCAGCCTGCTTCATGGGCTTGGCAAGTTTCTTGCGCTCCTGATGAATGCGAGCAGCAAATTGTACGCCGTATAAATCTCCGTCAATTGTGCCCATGCCAGATGACTGATTATATTTTTCTAGTGAATCTAAAATAGCCCTGTTTAATTCACCAGGGTCGGTGTCGGCAATCACAGCAACAGTCTGATCTACCCCTGTTGGTATGTGTATTCTAGAAACTAAATCGTCTAATTGTATTTTTTCACTCATTTGATGGGTATTGTTATATCAGCCTCAGGGATGTTTGTAAATATTAAAAAATCTTTAATTACTTCTTGCTTATGGTTGCTTATTAGGGGTAGATATAGTAAAGTAACGATGCAAATGCCTGTAAATGTAATAGTTGGATTGCAGCGCGGAGATGAAGGTAAGGGTCGCTTCGTAGACATGCTGGCCGAAGAGCACGATATTGTTGCTCGCTTTAATGGTGGTAATAACGCCGGACATACAGTAGTTTTACCAGATGGTCGTGACCTAGCTCTTCATCAAGTACCTTCCGGCATCGCTCACAACCACACTGTTAATGTCATAGGTAATGGCGCTCTTGTAAATCCTGGCAAGCTTGCCGAAGAGATCGAAAGCATTGAAGCTCAAAATATAGAAGTTGGCGAGCATAATCTCAAACTCAGCTCAGCCGCTCACCTTATCCTGCCTCACCACATATACGAAGATCGCATCAGAGAAGCCGGTAAAAATCGTCAAGGTTCAACCTGCTCTGGAATTGCGCCAGTAGCTTCTTATAAAGCAATGCGTTCTGGTGCCAGACTAGAAATGGTCAATAACGACCCTAATGGATTGTTCGAAATGATTCATCATGGGCTAAAAGCTCAACGATTCGAAAGAAAAGTTCTCGGGCTAGAGGAAGTCAATGAAGTAGAGATCGCAAAAGAATACGTCGATACAGCTCAAAAGCTTGGCGCATACATAACTGATACCGTTTTTTATATCAATAAACAACTTACCAAAGACAAGCCAGCTAGAGTTTTAGCCGAAGGTGCTCAAGCATTCTTGCTAGACATTGATCAGGGTATGTATCCATTCACTACTTCTTCAAATACTACTTCTGGTGGAGTTACAACCGGGCTAGGCGTGGCGCCACATCACATTGAGTACGTTACTGGAGTAGCAAAAGCTGTTCAATCACATGTTGGCGGTGGTCCATTTGTGACCGAAATTCATGATAGCGATATTTTGAGCGCACTTCATGGTGACATGAACACTATCGATGCCGAAAAAGGCACTACTACCGGGCGAACTCGTCGACTAGGCTATTTAGACATACCGCAAATCAGGCGCGCTCAAATGGTAAATGGCGATCGTCAGCACCAAACTATGGCAATTTCCAAACTAGATTGGGTTAACCGCTTCGGTCCACTAGTAAAAGTTTGCGTAGAATATGAACGCAAGGGCAACACTTACGATGTCGCTCCTGATTCAGCCTATAAATTACAGCAGTGCCAACCTATCTACGAAGAGTTACCAACCTGGGAAGAAGATATTCAAGATGTGCGTCATTTCGAAGATCTACCTAAAAACGCTCAAAAATATATTCATTTTCTAGAGGAAGAAACTGGCATATTCATAGAAATGATTGGTGTTGGCCCTAAGCGCGACCAAGTAATCGAGCGCTAGTCTTTATCTTTTAGGCTTACAACCTGAACGTCGTGCGGATGCGACTCTACTAATCCAGCATTTGTTATGCGGTTAAATAATGTTTCGTTTTGATGTCGCTCTATAGAATCTACTTTTACATAGCGCATGCTTTTTTCTAGAGCTTTTACGCACATATCGACTATGTCTACTACTGAGCCTTTGTAAGGAACATAAGATTCTACACCTTCAGCCAGTGGCTCACCGCCACCTTTTACATCGTAGCGTTTGCGGGAAGCAGCACTAGCTTTCATGGCACTCGGAGATCCCATGCCACGATACATTTTCACTCTCGAACCGTTATCTAGGACTAGTATGTCGCCTGGAGTTTCTTTGGTTCCAGACAGCATGCCGCCCATCATAATAGCCGAAGCCCCAGCTGCAATTGCTAGCGACAAATCACCATGGTTTCTAATTCCGCCATCGGCTATGATTGGTACATCATATTTTTCCACTGCTCGAGCTGATTCATAAACAGCTGTTACCTGAGGAGTGCCAATACCTGTTTCGGTGCGAGTTGTACAGATTGAACCTGGCCCTTGGCCTACTTTTACTCCGTCGGCTCCAGCTGCAGCCAATTCACCAGCCGAAGCCCCCTCGGACACATTGCCAACTACCACATCTAAGTCTGGAAAGTTTTCTTTGATGAGTTCTAGAGTTTGGAATGCATAGTAAGAATCGCCGTCGGCTGAATCAATCACTGCAACGTCTAAGAATTCACCATCATCTCCTCTAATTTCTTCTATTCGATCGCAAGCTTCCGCATCTGTTGGTACTGCCGCAGCTACTCTTAGTCGACCACGTTCATCAACGTTGAATTGCGCCTCGTCACCACGCACAATACGGGCAACATCTGAGAATATATAAAGCCCAGCTATTTCACCGTTGTCATCAATTAATGGAAGAGTTTTTTTCTTGTGCTCCATCATTAAGCTGTAGGCTTCTTCTATTTTGGTTCCCGGAGCAGCCGTTGTAACTTCGCTGGCCGGAGTCATTATATCCATAACAGATAACTGCAAGTCTTCTGAAAAATCGAGGTCGTTTTGGGTAATTAGTCCTGCAAAACGATTGTTTTCATCTACCACTGGAAAAGTTCTAAAATCTAGTTTTCGATCTTCACACTCATTCAATATGCTTTCTAGTGAACGCCTTCTATCAAATGATATAGGTCTGTTAATGAGCCCGTTAAGGTGATGCTTAACACGTCTTACTTCTGTTTTTTGTTCTTCAATCGACAAGCCTGCATGAATCACGCCAATACCGCCAAGCTTGGCCATGGCGATGGCCATTTCACTAGTTGTAACAGTGTCCATTGCGGCACTGGCAAATGGTACTTTGAGCTCTACGTTTTTAGAAAATCTACTTGTTAGGTCAAGATTATCGGGCAAAGGTGCTTGGTGTCCACTTCGAGTTCGAAGCCGCACATCATCGAAGGTCAATGCTACTTGCTGTTCTTCGAAAAATGCTTGCTTCTCTGGACTAACCATAAATCTTATACACTCGCCCTCTTGTTATAGTCTAATTATATCATTAAAAATCAAGAAGTAATTAGTACAAATTTACACCGGCGTAAACCGCCAATGCAAGTATTGTGAAAGCAATAAATCTGAACAGTAGGCTATACATTATTTACTCCCAGTATTTATCTGTTTTAAATTGTCTTTGAAGGCCTGTATGGATTCAGGGCTGGTATCGTAACGCATTGCTTTAACTGAATTAAACCAGACAACTGCGGTAATTTTCTTATTGGATTGCACATAACTAAACATGCTATCAATCCAAGCAGCTTTGTCTGCAGGGTTATCGGAGTCCGTAAAAGCCGTTTCACTGATAATAATTGGTTTGTTAAAAGATTCAATCACCGTCTTATTTGGCTCATAAAAAGACTGAAAAGTAGTAAATTCATGCTCAACTTCACCATGATGATTAAGCGTCAAGCCCACATAATCTACATTTTTTTCTCCTGGATAGTAAAGAGACGTGTACATATTGCCTCTGTTTGGTGACCATATATATTTAATGTTTTTATTTTTCTTTCTAGATATGTTTACAATATGCTTCCAGGCTTTGATGTACATTTCTGGATTACCTTGCCAAGGATAATAACGGTTAGGCTCATTGGGCGCAGTTTCCATTTCGTGATTCAAGCGAATTAAAACGGTTTTGTCCGTACAGCTTTTCGAAATAGAGTCTATATCATCATTTATTTTTTTATCATATTTACCGTCAACAATTTCATTTAAAATGTTAGAGTTGCCATCAACACCTTTAGCCCTAACCCATGTTTCCCAGGTAATTTCGGGTACATATCCAAAAGAACAAGCATTTTTTAGTTTGTTGGAATGCATGCTCTCGTTCCAGTGTACAAACCAACCTACAATATTAAGTTTGGCATCAATTTTTTTCTCGTCTTTACCAACAAAAGGTTCATCGCTAAACATACCAAATTTAAAACTGCCATTAGTAGGTACGTTGGATCTGTTAATCTTTGAGCTGTTGGACTTATTGATGCCTGCTACTTTGGCAATATCATTAGCTGTGACATTTGAAGAACTATCCATATATAAATAAATCGCACTTAGCAGCAAAATTAAGGCTAAGAAAATTTGCAATGTAAACTGCTTGAATCGCATTTCAGGCTTGATCATAAGCTACTCCTTTATATTTGAGTCTCGGATATGTCATCTTGCGATCAACATTTCTTGTGCCCCAAGACAAGTCATCTGCAAGCTTGGCAAAACCAATAATTCTTATTGGCGCCATCACTAAACTTAAAAAAGCAATGTAGAACGGTATATAAATTAGGCGCCTTTTGTTGTCGTTGATTGCAGGTATTTGTCTTAGGCCATAGCTCAAATAAGCGCCGATTGCGGCCATCGCAACTAGCGTGTAACCAGAATGCATGTTAAATAAAATTTCTTGGTGAAGGTGCGCTGGAAAGAACAAGAGATTGACAAAGAAAGAAAGTATTAATCCCCAGAGCATAAATGGAATCAAGGTATCGACCCAATAAATGAAAAACATTAGTTTGGCATTTTTCAGCATCCAGCCTGACATTTTTATATTGTTATATTGTGAGCCTTCTGACCATCTAAGCTGTTGACGCAAATATTTACTCCAGCTTTCTGGAGCAACAGTATAAACAATTGAAGTAGCTTGTAGTACAGTTTTGTATCCAGCTTTAAGTGTTAGATTGGTCAGTGAACGGTCGTCAGAAACTTCTTTGTGAAAACCAAGAAATTCTTCATTCAAAAACTCATCCATGTTACTAGTAACTATTTCTTTGCGAAGCGCTATGGTGCGGCCAGGCAAGCAACCAACTTTTCCATATGCGCTCATAGCCTGCATGGCACCATAAAACCTCACGTCTTCTAGCCAGTCGCACAGTCGATTTCTTAGGTTTGAATTGGGGTTAATAATTCTTTGTCTAGTCGTTACACCACCTACTTGATCGTCACTAAACGGCTTCATAAGTTCAGACAGGGTATTTTTTTGCCAAATTGTATCGCTATCAACTAGAACGATAATTTCACCGTCTACATATTGCATGCCAAGCTTTATGGCATTACGTTTGCCGGGTTTTTTTGTATAGTGATAATCAACATTAGCAAAGTTATTACAGGCTTCACGAATATCGCGACTGTACGGACCATTTGCAACTACGACTATTTGATACGGATACTGGTCACAAATAGACTCTAACACTTGTGTAAATATTTCAGTGTCTTCATCTACAACAGGAATAATTACGCTCGCTCTAGTTAAGTAAGGTTTATCGTATGCCTTATATCTGAGACTTGCTATTGTCACGATGAACCATCGTAGCCAGATAACTACGAAGAAAATCAGAAAGAGCCTGATCTGTCCTGTCTCTATTAAATTAAAGAGATCAACGATGAATGTATACAAAAGTATATCCCCGCAGTATTAAGTGTTATTACTGAACTATTTTAGCATATTTTAGGTATTTTTTCAACTTTATTTTGTGCTATGTAAGTTATTTCACTACGAATACCCTATCTCCGCTATAATGGGTTCATATGGCTATAGAACAACCAAAATTGAAAGTATTAAAGCAAGACGGCAATATTGAATTGCGTGAATATAAGGGTTACATAATGGCAAGCGTGACAACTAGTGCTGAAAATTATGCCAGAGCCGGTAGTCAAGGCTTTTCGCCACTGGCTAATTATATTTTTGGCAACAACAAAGTAGAGCAGAAAATGCCCATGACAGCTCCAGTATTAACCACCAAAACAACTGCTTCCAAAAAGATACCAATGACAGTGCCTGTTCTGACGCAGGGCATGGCAAGCAGTAAGTATCAAATATCTTTTGTAATGCCAGCTGATTACGAGCTTAAAGACCTGCCCGCCCCAGTTGATAGCGATGTTCGTTTACATGAGATTAAAAAACACCGAGCTGTGGCACTTAGTTTCAAAGGTCTAACGGGTGATCGAAAAATAAAAGACAAAATTGCCGAACTGAAATCTTGGGCCAAGGACCATAAAATTCAACTCACCGGTGAACCAATGCTAGCGCGTTACGATGCTCCTTGGAAACCGGGTTTTATGCGACACAACGAAGTTATCTTCATCTGTAAATAGCACCTATCATTTTTTGACGTTTATATGTTTTTGTGATAAAATATTACACATGAGTAACAGAGGTGCGCAGATTAATTACAGCCTACTGACTTCTAGGCGTGATAGACCCGATAACTATAATGAGCGAGTCGGCACAGTATTGGCTATTGAAGCGCCCCAAAACGTGGTCATAAGCAGTCTGAGGCAAACCCCAAAACCGCAATTGCAAGAGAGCGAAATTGTTAAAAGCGGTCTTTTGAATATTACTGACGGCGGCTCAAAAAGACCAACAGTAAATATCAACCTCAATGCTGTCGGCGACCTTGATCATCAAACCGACCGACTCTTCACAACCCAGTACTTGAGCGCACTTATCGGCAATATTATAAGGCACGATATTAACGGTGAAAACAGTAAGCGTGATTTCCGTATTCTTCACTGGGACAACAGAGGAAAAAATACTTTTGGTTTTGCGAGCCAACTGCCAAACGTCAATGATTTTCAAATTAGAAAACATATACTAACAGGCATGATAGATGCTTCATTGTCTTTAATTCCTAAGCCTCGATCTCTAGTTTACGAACCAAAAGCTGAAAATTTCAGTGATGCTCATAGTACTAATAATTTTAGCGATGTAGCTTTCAGGCGAGGTCTACACTGCGATTCGGATCTCGCCAAAAACTTACTTGAAATAACTGTTTCTAGTATTGTGCCGCATCAGACGGGAGCTGTTATAAAATCCAACAAAAATAACCCGCCACGGCAGAATATGATTGTCATGGAAGGCAACGACAGCCATAATCCGATGGCCCGTATTATCACACTGGCTGGCAGTTTGGCATTAGCCCAGACGGCCACCAAGCTAGACCTGCAAAAAGTTTAGTATATAATAAAAATATAAACACTGAAAAATAAACATGAAGAAAAAAGACAATTCAAAAAATAAGTCTATTAATCCTGATGTAATTAATCAAGGCTATAGTGCTCCGCCCAATAATCCATTACAAAACCCGGCCTATAACCCTGGTGAAAGTCCATCCGATAAGGCAAAAAATCTAAATGGCGCTATAGATTATTCAGACCCTAGCTCTCCACCTCCACCGATAGTAGTTGAGATTGAAGAAAAGTTCGCAAATATTCCAGCCGATAACCAGCCACCACTCATGTCTCAAACAAATCCAGGCAACAATACAGTTAATTGGGACGACCCTAAACCAAACGCCGGCGATCATCACGCCAAAGGACTTTTTGTAGTAGGCATGTCTATTTCTGTAGTAATTATTGTTGGACTTGCCGGATTTTTGGTTTCTGGCTCATTCAAAAAAACAAAAAATATCAATTCTAGCCAGAAAGGCTCCACTACTGCTCAAGCATCCAATAAATCCAGCACGAACTACAACAGTTCAGACACTACTGACACTACTGATAGTACTGATAGTACAGACACTACAGATAACGCAGATTATAGCTCATCATCGAACAGCAATGACGGCGCAGACAGCTCAGATCCAGCAACTTCAAATAATATTGATGTTGGTATTTCTCCGGATGAGACCGGCTACGAAACAGCTGGGTCTGAAAATGATGGATCAAATGGTAATGAACCTTTTACGGGAGATCAAACCTATGAAACTCGAACGGCAAGTAGCGCCAGCATTGCAGTTTTTACATCCAATCCTTGCCTTAAAGGTGAACCAGACCCAGATGATAAGTGTCTATATAAATCATGAAAACAATAAAAGTATACTTTATAAGCCTGCTAGTATTTCTTGGAATTGATAGTATTTGGCTGACTCAAATTTCACCGTCAATATATAAACACTACATTGGCTTTTTACTAAGCGAAAATCCCAATCTAATTGCAGCAGGGTTATTTTATCTGCTTTACATTGCGGGCCTAACCTATCTCGTACTAGTGCCTGCACTTAAAAATAAGTCACCCAAACAAGCACTTATAGGTGGCGCGGTACTTGGTCTTGTTAGCTACGCAACCTACGATCTAACTAACCTTGCCGTAGTAGATAAATGGCCTCTAGCAATTAGTGTCATAGACATGGCTTGGGGAACAGTCCTTACCGGCATTAGCGCTTTTCTAACTTATAAAATAATTATAAAAATAAGTAAATAAACCCTGTTGATTCAAATAAGCTGGGGATAAAATAGTTCTTTACATAAGCGTTTTGAGGGTGTAAATTAATCATATAATCATTAAACTTTAAATAAGGAAAATTATATGAGTATAAGTATGGACACCGTATCGTACTGGTTGGCTTTTGGCGCCATCGGTATGAGCCTAGGAAGCCTCGCCATTTTGGCCCTAACAAGTAAATTAAGAGACGCAGATCGTCATCATGGCTACGTAGCCTTGGCAATAACCTTAATTGCTGCCACATCATATTTTGCCATGTGGCAAAATGTTGGAAACATAACTGTTAACGGACATACACTACAACTTGCCCGATACATCGACTGGACAATAACTACTCCTTTGCTACTATTCAGCTTACTAGCTGTTGGACTACCAAGCATTAAAAGTTCAAAGAGCGCTTGGACAACTGGTGGACTACTGGTAGCACTAATTGGCCTAGACATATTTATGATTGTAACTGGTCTGATTGCTAGTGTAGTTAATACTGATCAGCAAATGCCTTGGTACGTGTTTAGTTGTCTAGCATTAGTAGTAATTACATTACTCCTATACAACACAGTCTATAAACTCTCCAAGAAGCTATTAAAGCCAGCTGCATCTAAGCTTTATATCAATCTAACAGTATTTCTAACCATTATCTGGGTGGCATACCCAGTAGTGTGGATCCTAGGCGATACTGGCACATCAACAATTTCAACAGTCAGCGAAAATATGGCTTACGCCATACTGGACATAACCGCTAAAGTAGGCTTTGGCTTACTACTAATAGCCGGACTTATGGACCTAACTGGCAAAATTAAGCCCAAGAAAGATGTTTCAACTATCGACGCAGCTGCAAAATAAACGCACCTAGCAACTCTTTCAACCCCGCTATAATCAAGCGGGGTTTTTAATTGCCAAAAATCCATTTCTATACTACTGTTTTATTAGTAGTTACAAGAGGTAATTTCATGACACCGCGAGAGAAAATTCATAAGGCCTTCGAAAAATACCCCAAAAGATCATATCCAAAAGGGCAAATATTCATATTCCCAGACGAAACGCCTAATCACCTAATGTACATTATAAAGGGCAGGGTTAGATCTTATGATGTGTCATACAGGGGTAGTGAAATAATCGTATATGTCTTTAAACCCCCAGCCTTCTTTCCACTATCAATTGCGCTTAATGATTTCAAGAATCGCTACTTTTACAAGGCCGAAATTGACAGCGAAGTCCGCCTGATTCCAATAGAAGATGCTAAAAAATTTATCAAAGACAACCCAGATGTGATGTACGAACTACTCTGTAGCGTGTACAGAGGAGTAGAAGTAATGCGAGGGCGCAATGTACAGCTAATGTCTGGATCGGCCAGCAGTATACTTATTTTTGAGATATTGAACGAATGCAGATATTTCGCTATAAAACTAGATGACGGTAGTTGTCAGTTAACCGCCAGTGAAACAGACCTAGCAGCCAGAACGGGCTTAAGCCGAGAAACCATTAACCGCGAAATCCATAAGCTCAAAAAGCTGGGCCTAGTTAAAGTCACAAAAACCGGCATCAACGTGCCATCCAGCGAAAAACTTCAAGCCAAATTCGATTCTAAAAAATAGTTTGCAAATTTAATTCTCAATCAAATTTTATAAGCGCTATTGTATTTGCTGGCAACCATTAGTACTATAAATAAATAAATACTAAACAAACAAGGTCAGTATATGAATATACTCAAAAAAATAAAAAACAACCGAAAAGGTTTTACTCATTTTGAAACAGCATTAGCAATAATCGTGGTAGCTATAATTGCAGCCGCAGGTTTATATATTTTCAATTACAACAAAAATCAATCCAAGGCTAGTAACTCTGATTACATGTCAAATTCTGCCGTTTTGTACTCTAAACAAATAGACAGTAACTCTACAGCAGAAATTAGAGCCTGTAAGCACTCCAATGGTGCTAACGAACCGCAAATAGCCTACTTTGCAGCTGTTAAATACAGCCAAAAACCAGCCAAGCCGCCAGTCAAATTTTATTTTTATAATAATGACATCGAAAATAGTGTAGACCTTTACACCAACTACTTTGATATTGTCACAGATACTACAGATGGATATGATTTATCGATGGATTATGATAATGAAAATACGGATTCTAAATTGGATTTGACACTAGGCTACGGTCTGTCACCCAGCGATAAACTGACATTTATAATAACTGATAGTAATAATCAAAAACTGGTAACCACTCCAGTTAATCCTGGCGCGGTTCCAGAGTGCTATACAGATAACTATGATTTTTCTCCTTCTGATACTACTCCAACAGCAACTACGCCAACTTCTACTACCACCACAACCAAACCAACAACAACTACTACTACTACTACGCCAAGTTCTACAACTGCCACTCCTAAGCCAAATACAACCACCACAACCACCACCAAAAAACCTACAACAACTTCAACTAAGACGAAAAATGGAAAACCAAAAATTAAGGTTGTTTCAAAGAAAGATAGAGATAATAAAACAAAAGCCGCTATAGACAAGGCAAAGAAAAGAAAAACTACCAAAAAAACAACCGTAAAACCATTTTACCCACATAACTTCGAGTCCTTTACAAGGGTTATACATACTTGCTGTTTCGAAAAAAATAAAGTTATGAACTATGATGCATGGTGGACTGATGCTTCCAAAAAAGAATTGGTGGTTCAAATGCGCATATATGTACCATCGAACAGTCAATACATACCTTCAAAGTTTAGATCCGCAGTATTCGACGGTAATCGTCGCTTAGCATATTTCAGAATAAGTGATGGCGTTCCAAAAGATTGGTCTGCATCACCACAAGCAACTAATACTCAGCTTAATAACTCCAAAGCTCCAACAGGGCGTTATTATGGCGAAGCACACATTAAAGCCAAAGACATCAAAGGTGATTTACTAACTTTCCAGACCTACTATATTCCTGTATCTAAAGACGAGCCCGGTATTAATAAAGCCATGTGGAGTAAAACCGTAAAAATTAATAAAAATAAACTAGCAGTTGATAATCCAAAATCAAAAGTACGCAGGACTAAACTGATTGCCGACAAACCTTCTACAAATACCTTGCTCACCTACAAGGTCGACAAGGCTACCATCAGTTTTACAGGCTGTGTTAATAAGCAAAACAAAGATAAGCTTGATCTGACTATGACAGCCAATGTGCCAGCCAACTTTAACCATATCCTGCAGTCGTTCCAAGCTAATTACCTAGACGGTTCAAACAAGAAGATAACAGTTCTATCTTCGAACAAGAATTTACCGAAAAAAGCCAAAGCTAGCAGTTTGAATGCAGTTAATCCACCAGCAGGAGAATATAGCGGTGCCACGACTATAAATAAAGTCAATGTACTCAATCTAAGTCTTTTCCATAACACAACGGCTACAGCTAAAGCTGAAAAGAATGCAGTTACGGCCAACACACTCAAAAACTCTGGCGGCCTAGTGGCCAGCACCTCATCACTAACCGCCACCTGGCCACAATGCAAGTAAAATATTTACAAAATGATTTAATGTGACTCAGGAAATTCACCGTTATAAATAATACATCGAAAATTGTAACAATTCTGTTGTATATCATAAGCTTAAGCAGTATATTCAACCATATATTATATCAATAAGGAACATGAAATGAGTCTTATAACTAAAACTAAACTTAACAACAAGGGCTTCAGCCACTTAGAAATCGGCATAACAATTGTCGTGGTTGCCGTAATAGCCGTAGTAGGCGTATTTGTCTACAACAAGAACAATAATAAGTCCAAAGCTGTGACAACTTCAACTAGTGATGTAAGTTACGGCATGATACCTAAGACAGAACTCAGTAATATTACTAACGGAAATACCACTGGAGTATTGTTTGGCTCAGAATCGGAAGATAATGTTTCAAGCAGTACAAATAATAAAGGCCTGACAGCAACAGCATCTAGTAATATAAGAGGTACCCGACAAAATCCTGGTATTGTAGTATATGTGTGTCATAACAATCGACAAGGCTATATAGAGCATAATGTAGGTATTTATTCAGGTCCAGGAAATCAGTGGGAAAAACGAGGTCCATTTTATGCAAAAGTGTACGACGGCTACTCATGGTATTTCGTCGGAATTGATGTAGCAAACCGACAAGGTGACCACGGTTGGAACTGGTCAAAACGTAAAGCTACTGACGAAGATCAATCACGACCTTTATATTACAGAGTATATAGGTCTGGTTCAAACAAGCAGTATCGTAAGACAATTGGCCCTATTTATCCATTTCAAGTAAAACAAAAATGTTAACCACTCAATTTCCCTTAGTAAGGAGTAACATTAATGAAAACAAATAATATGAGAAGCAATAACCGTGGATTCACGCATTTCGAATTTACTTTAATGATTATTTTTGTCGCCATAATAGCAGTGACTGGATTATACGTTTTTAATTATCAAAATAATAAGTCTAAGGCTGAATCCTTCACTCCTGGTCAAGGTCAAAGTGTTGGAGGTAATGGTAATCTAGTTATTCAAGGAGGTAACCAACCTAAGCCTAAGCCTAAGCCTAAGCCTAAAGTACAACCCAAGCCAAGTCCTAAGCCTAGCACATCTACCGGTTCTAGTGGCGGTTCAGGCTCCAGCAGTGGCGGATATTCCGGCGGTTCAGGTAGCAGCGGATCCTCAGGTGGAAGTACCTATGCAGCCCCAGCCCCTCCACCAACAAACTGGACATTAAGTTCAAAGTCTAATGGCAGTCGTGATTGGGCATATGCCGGTGCTACAGTTGGCTTCTTCCACGACATCAAGAACAATGGTCCAGCAACTGCCACATATTCATACAAGATTGAGCAAGGACTATTCAACGAAAAATATGCACCGAAGATAGGCTGGAAAGTAGTAAGAAATTCGGTAAAAGTAACTTCAGCTTCAGGCGATCACAAACCAAGCTTAACTCGCGGTGATGCACATTTCCTAAATACTACAGCCATGATTCCTACCAATGCTAATACCGGTGACTATCTCTGTCAGAGGATAATCTACACCAAACATGATGGACCAAGCTCATCCGGTGCATATAGCGGTGACAGCAACTGGAAGAGTGGCTGTGTGAAAGTTAAGAACTGGTATCCTCACAATTACTCTACTTTAACTCGCGTAATACACTCCTATACTAAGAATGGTAAGCAATTAGGACCACTATACAATTACGATGCCTGGTGGAGTGATAAGACTAAAAAAGTACTAGTAGTACAAATGCGTGTAAGCATACCTGCCAACAGTCCATACACACCAGCTAACTTCCGTGGGGAAGTATTCGATGGCAACAGGCAACTAACATACTTCCGAATTTCTCAACCTGTTCCTAGCAACTGGACAAATTCACCTAAGGCTAGCTATGAGCAGATAATTAGGCCTAAAGCACCTGCAGGTCGCTATCTTGGTGAAGCTCACATCAATGCCTCAGACATAAAAGGTAGTACACTAACATTCCATGGCTTCTATCTGGCAGACAAGAACAAGGGTACTAACAATGCCGCATACAACGATACAGTTAAGATAAACAAGACTAAGATTGTTGCAGACGACAAAGCTGTACCTACTAAGCATCGTGGATGGCCACAATTCCCAATAGCTACTACACCAAACACAATACTAAGCTTCGAAAACGACAAGGCTACCTTCCTATACACAGGCTGTGTTAACAAGACAGATAAAACAAAGCTAGATATCTCAGTATCTGCCAATGTTCCTGTCAACTTCAACCACATCCTAAGAGGCTACCAAGCAAACCTAAGTGTTCCAGGCGGTAAATCCATAGTTGTACTAGGACTAGACAAAACTAAGCTTCCAGCAGGAGCTGCGGCTAATGCTCTAGACAAGGTGAAACCACAAGCAGGTGTCTACAGTGGCACAACTACCATTACCAAAGTACCTGATCTTAAACTAGGCTTGTTCTACAACACCAAAGACTCTAACTCTGCTAAAGGCTTCCTAGCAGGCCAAACAGTACTGACCAACAGATTCCCAGTTTGCCAGTAAGCATCTCTCTGTAGCAGTGTTGATTGTATAAATGTAGCGCCCAATAAGGGGCGCTACTTACGGTTACGCTGATGATATTTTTTTATTGAGGACTGTCGTTAAACAGCTGGATCAGTTTAGCTGATAAATCTAGCTCGTAATGGCCGTTTTTGTTGGAGGTGGTATCGCAGTATCCAAAACCGCTACCAGCCAATACTTGCATTAACATACTTTTAGTGAAGTTTTTTTCGCCCTCTACTATATAGGAGTGATGTAGGTCGGGTTTTTGATTATTTTTACGTCGATATATGAAGATGTTTAGACCCGAGTCTTTATCCCATTCATCGGAAGGTGTAACTATCATGTGTACCACACCAGGGTAGTCCATTTCGAGGTTTTCAGCAGTTTTAATGTCTTGAGCAGATGGTACGGTGCGTTCTTTGGCGGGCAAGTTGTGCTTAGCCCATTCATTAGTACGCATTGGATGGGAGTGAATAATCATAGCCAGTCCGCGTTCTCGAGCCGTGTTTAGGTTTATCGGAATCAGCGTACGAGCATTGTTTTTACTTTTGGTTACCTCTGACACCATATAGTAATTTTTGCCACCGTAAACAATAAATGCCGCTTCTTTATTTTTCTTAGACGTGTATTCCACTACCTGATTTAATGCATCGACAAAATCCGGTCTGGTCAATACAGCGTGCAGGGCACTATGGCTGTGAAAAGTCGCTTGTTCCATAAGATATATTGTAGCTTATTTGAATCAGTTTATTATGAAAAATTCAGTTTTCAGCTCTATTGAAAGCTTCGGTGGCTGCTTCTTGCATCATAGATCTGGTAACGCGAAGTAGGTCATTGCTTTCAAAGCCTACAGGACTTATCGGAGTAGGGCAGACGGCCACAGGCTGTCTTTTAGGCCTATCTTTCTTGTAGGCAAAGCCAAGTGGTACAATCAGTAAATTTTCCGGATTATTTACTCCTAGTGCAATTCTGGCTAAGCCTGCTTTTAGGGGCTGAATGTCCCTAGGATTTTTCTTGTTGCGGGTACCTTCTGGGAACATCGCCATATTACTACCCTGGTTGATTTTATGAATATTAAACTGCATTAGGCTTTCTGTAATCTCATTTTTTAATATTTGAGAATAATGACTTTCGTCGAAGTCTTTAGATCTAAAAGTTGGGTGAGCTTGCATATGCGGAATAAATCGACCAACTAATGGCCATTTGAACATATCTACCTTCGCTGGAATAATCGTATTTCCTTTTAATTTCGCAAATGTTTCAGTGTGGGCAAGGGCTGCAATGGTTGGTATATCAGCATTCGATTGATGATTTGGCGCTAGTATCAGGCTCCCACCGTTACTTAGATGATTCTGTATTATTTCATCTGACCCGTTTTTAAAATGTAAATCACTTTCATAAAGCGTGTGCATAGCTAGAAAGCCTAATTTTTGCACTAATGGGTTAGGTTCGAATTTATCGTATTCTTTGTATATTTGTTCGTAATTTTGTGGTTTTAGACTAATCGAATTCTTCATAAACGGGGTTTGACGGTTTAGTTACTGATAATGCCGAGCGCAAACCCACCGATAAATACCAAAATTACGATAAAGATGACCACATCGATACCGATTTGTTTTACCTCACGCTCTAACTGCTTCTCTTTTTCTGTAAGTTTCACCTACATACTATTTTAACATGAATCTAAGTCAGTTTATGATTCTATTTCTTCGATTCTTTTTTGAGCTTCGGCTTTGCCCTGAGGTGTTAGAAAATTATT
>Ga0214923_10000703_pt1 | contig 49791 bp, 77 predicted proteins | sample LL1510_MetaG_FD_177993 | JGI IMG/M metagenome (GOLD analysis project Ga0214923, IMG submission 177993) | Freshwater microbial communities from Lake Lanier, Atlanta, Georgia, United States - LL-1510 | ecosystem: Environmental > Aquatic > Freshwater > Lake | place: USA: Georgia | collected...
TCACCACGTTTAATTAAACCCCCACCTTCTCGGTCCCATATAATATAAACGATTCCCCCAAGCACAACGGCAATGGCGAGATACTCAAACATGTATAATATTTCCAATATGATTTATTTTATGTATTCCATCATTGCCACCCATCTGTCTTCTAAGAATTTGGATAATATGTTGCTCTATTATTCTACGTTTTTCTTTAACAGTCATTGTATTTTAATTTTATGTATTTCGTTATTACCACCCATTGTCTTCCTATCGTTGACTATCTCACTGTAAATCTTAGCCTCCATATCAATCATTTCTTTATGTTGATAATAAAACTCCATATACTCTGCTTGAGATTTAACATACGGAAGAGCCATCATATGATACTCCCCAAGGGTGGGACATCTCTTGAATATCTGTTTATTCATATATTATTTCTTTTTTCTTTCAGAAAGAAATTCATGCAATATTGCCCCACCAAAAATAAGAATGGTCATTCCATAAAATATAATCATTGAGTAATCCATATTATTTAATTTTTAAATCTTTTCTAATGTCTTTTTTAACTAATTCCAAATATCCCTTTCTCTTTTCTTGAGAAACAAATGGTACACTCCAAAATTGTCTCGTCTTTGTCTTGAACCATCCGAACACAAAAGAATATACCCCCAACACCAATCTCAACTTAACAGAATTAAAATATAATGTTAATACAGGTAATGATGGTGCCCCATGTGTCAAATATGTCCTAACCTTCTTATCCCCAAGTAATGGTTTTGGAATACCATATGTTTTTGTTATCGGTTTGAAATTATACGCAAAACCTGGAACAAATACTTGGTCAAAGAATGATTCCAATGCAGGAGTACACCTAAACCACCATACAGGTGATATAATATAAATTCTTTCGGACCACGTAACAAGGTCCTTATATTCTTTTACCTTCTCCTTTATAAATTCAAGAGTTATATTTTCTTTATATAAATCAAGAACATATACTTCCTCTTTATTTTGGGTAAGAGTTTCCTTGATGGTTTTCATTATCCCATTATAACAAAAACTTCTTTTGTCAGGATGTGCAATTATAATTAAGTTTTTCATATCTAATTTCTGTCAATTAATGATTCAACCAATACCCACAAAAAAAACATAATACCAATTGGAAGATTAACCGAATACCATAATCCAACTGAGATACCTAAACCAATAATCGTTTTACACGCCTTCAATCCGTCCTTGATAAATCTCTTATACCAATAGTTAAAATAATTTTCCTTATTGTTATCCGTTTCTCTTTCAGTAAATAATCCCATATATTTTGTTTTTAATTTTTACAAACATAGTAAATTCTATAAAAAATTCCAAAAATTTTTTTTCTATAATTGGGGTCCATTTGAAAGATGGGGGTCTTGTCTATGGAACGTAGTGGAATACTTGTTTTGGAAATATATTTCTAATTGTTTAATAATCCGTAAACCCAAACCCCACTATTTTGTAAAATGAGAAATATATTTCTAATATACCCACATAAAAAAACCCCTTCATTTCTGAAGAGGTCTTGTTTATAAAAGTTTTCTGTTATTTAAATTTAGGTCCACCTGCATTAAACCATTCCATGTAAACATCGTACCCACCCATTTTTTCAATAACATCGTGTACGTCTTTAACGGTACTTTTTGGATTCAATCCAAACTTAGTACCCAAATTAACAGTATAAGATATTTTGGGAACGTGTTTTAGGAAGTCCAAAGTTTTAGATGCAATTGCATATTTTTGTTCTGAATTTAACCCATCGGAATTACTTAATAATGATGGATTATCTTTCATGAATTGTTGATATTGATTATAATATTCTTTTCTTACAGCTTTTTCCAATGGGTATGCATCTTTGTCATATGAAAGTGACATGAAATTCTTACTCTGTTGGATTCTTTCTTTCTCTTCTGCTTTATTTTGTTTTGCAAGTTCTTTATCCCATAGTCTTGCTTCTCTACTATCACTCCCCGCACCTTGAAGTTTAGTCAATGCACATTTACCACTAACAGGTTCTGTAACCTGTTCCATAATAGATTTAATTCTTTGAAGTTGTTCGTTTAATGTATTTCTCATAGTCTATAATAAATATAAAAATTTCCCAAAAATTTTTTTGCGTTACTCAAGGTATTATACCCCCAAACCTGACATTTTGACCTATAGTAAGGGGGGGTACGGGGGGGGGGGGGGGTTATCCCCACCCAAGAGGGGGGTATAGGGGGCAGTATGTGGATAACTTTATTGACCCACCCCTCCTGTCGTTATGTCTGTTGACAACCACACGTAGGGTGGGGATAAATAAGTTTGTTACTGTGATACTTGTGTCGTATCTTCGGGGGTGATGCTGGTGGGGTAAGCATACCATGAACCTATCTGAAATTTTCTTGTGCCAGGTAGTCGTAGTTCTGAGGGAAGGGCGGGGGAAGTATGGATTGATTCAAGTGATTTGTTAATACCATCTTGTAGTGGTCTTGCATCATCCCATGTAACATCTTTATAGAACGTGGATATGTATGGGGACCAATACTCACCGTCTTCTTCAATCCTTCTACGAAGATATCTTGTCGGGGTCCAACCCATTTGTCTCCCCAACTCGTACGGGTCTATTACAACGTCCAAGAAGATAAGGTTCCATTTGTTTATCTCATCTTCATTTATAACCACGTCTCCAATCCATGGGTATTCTCTTAAGAGCATTTTCTTTGCAATCTTAAACTCATAGTTGTCAATGAGTTGTTCGTATGTCATTGGATGGTCTGCCATGTGGATAACGGGTATCTTTTATGTTAATAAAATTATTTGGTTATATAAATAAATAGTCGTTCCTTTGTATTGTTCGAAGCGGGAGTGTAGAACGGGCGGGGGCAAGTTGTCAGCTGAAGAAATCAGAGGTAGGCTGTTGTCACCCCACCGATTAATGGTCGGGGCGTAATACAAAGGTACGCCCTTTTCTCCATATAAACAAATTTATTTTTGTGGGGGGTTTTTCGTATCTTCGTGAGATGAAGACATACCTAAAGACCCCAACCTCTGACTTAACTGTATATCAGATTAGGAGAATTGTATGCGAGACAATTAAATGGTGCGAAACAAACTTGGGGACCAAGTCCCGCCCTGTTAACTATTGTGTCCGTACACTTGGTGATAGGTATGAACCTGCATATGGTATGTATGATTATCATAAGAGGACCATCCTTGTCTTCCGTAACTACGCCCCCACCGTTAAGATGGTCATCCGTTCTGTGCTCCATGAATATACTCACTACTTACAGAACCTTCGTTGGTATGATAATAAACTGCGAAAGGTGGGGTATACAAATCACCCACAGGAGAAAGAAGCTCGTGTGGTTGAAACAATGTATTCTATTTGTTGGAATGATATTAAAGGGATTCTATAATCTCTTGTCCCCACCCCACAAGGTCCTTAGGTTCCACAAGCCCATTAATGTATATGAACTTCTCCATGATGTTGGCATCCACACATCTCCACTTGGTTGGCATGATGGGCTTGTTGGTCCACCCTTTCTTGGGTCTCTCAAAATATAATGCCGCCACCTCTGTATCCCCCACCGTATAAGTAATCCTTATCTTACCATCATCTAAATGATATACCGTTGGGATGAGTGTGTCTCTGTATGTCTTCTCCATGTTGATAAGTATAGTCACGGAACATATAAAAATAAACTTATCCACAATTCACTTATCCACCTGACGCTATGACAGGGTGGAAAAAAAGGTGGGGATGTGGATAACTTTATAGGGAAATATTTGGTTTTGTCAGAATGTCAGGGGACTCGTTACGATGGGGATAATCCCCTCGGGTCATATTACCCCCACTTTTCCACACCACTGACTCCCACTTTTTACCACCGAATCAGTCACTGCATATGTAAAAACCCCACTTTTTCCCCTCTGATGACCCCTACACGACCAGTTTTTTAGTATATAAGAAACCTAGCAAAAAAAGGAATACTAAGTATGAGAGCCGTGGAGTCTCCTTTAGGAGACCTTAGAGAGTATTTCTTCAACGAAATCTTGTCTAAGATGTCTCCTCGTATGGGTGATTACAGTCCCCAAGGGCGAACATCTCATGTATGGTGGTGGAACCCCACCGAACGAAGTGAAAGTGGGAAAATGTGGTTATAGTTATGACTATAGTTTTAAGACGAAGTCCTTATTTTTGTAGTCATGTCTACAACTTATTTATTGTCAAAAGTCAACTTATAGCTTGACCCGTAGGGTGGTTTGGTAAAGTTAGGGGCTGACACATTACATCACCATCTCATATGTTCACTCATATAGTGGGGGACAATCTGTTTGGTGGGGAAAAGAATATACTATACCTTTGTGATTATGAAAAGGTTAGTATGGGAGTTTCTTAACACAAAGTATAGGAATGCAGTTGTATATCATCAGATATTTGATTTATCAGATAAACTTATGGAGAAGTTTATTACTGATAAAGGTGATGGTATTATAGAGTTCGTACGTTTTCATAGTGGTAAGGATGTTAGGACTCGTGTAAATAATTTTCTTGTAGGAGACATAATTAGGTATTTTGATATTGACCGCTTTGACGTTGAAATATATGTTCTTGAGTGGTGCCGTCATAAGAGTGTTGAGACTATTGAGATGTAGATTTCCCCCGTCATGATGAATTTAGAGGATGTTCCCGACATGAATGTCGGAGACATGGTGAATGAGTGTACATCAGGAGTTAATGCGTCTTATACGACACATGTTACCGATGCGGTTATCCCTTATATGACACGTTATTATAATTTATCCACAACAGGTTATTATAATTTTGGTACAGGATTATACGATTAATGAAGGAAGTGAGGGACATCCACGGAACGTAGTGTAGTGGATTGTTCTTGTCCCGAACTGAGTGAATTAATTGGATAATCTTACTATACGAATACTGATGGAATATCCGCCCATGATGTTGTGAACTTCTGTGAGATATACTCTTGTCTCATCTCCCACTTCTTATCTTTGGTTACAGGCGGTTGCACAGGTTGTATGGATAATGAAAACAATGTTCCCTGTTCTATTGATTCGGGCATTAAATCATTAAAAATAATCCCACACTTCTTATACTTCTTTGTATCAGAATATATGGATAACAAATGAGGATATACTTGGGACCATATCTCATCTATATCTCTCGTTTGTTTATTGAATGAAATTTGTTTGCTTGAATAGTGTTTCTCCCCCTTGTGAACATTTCCACATAAGAATATGTTTGCTCTGTTCGGAGATATCTCATTGTCTATTAACTTCTTAACCCCACTTTGAATATATGAATACATTGCTTCAGCTATTTGTTCAAACGAATCTATATCTTGTCCGAATGAACGTGTGGATGCAATGTTTCTCTTTAACTTTGGTATCTTCTGTACAGGATGACAATATTCCCCGAGCAGTTCCATCTTGGTCTTTAATCCATTCACAGTCATCATCTTCCTTATGGATAAATCTGATATCATTACAAATTGCCCCACCGATGTTACATCCATCTTCTTTAACTTTTTTGTCCATTGTCTTCCTATTCCCCACACCTCATCTACAGGGATTGTGTATAGTAGATTTCTAAAATTAGGTAGAGCCCAATATGAACATATCCCATCGTATGACGGCTGTTTCTTTGCAATGTGTGATGTTAGTTTTGCTAATGTTTTGTTTGGACCTACACCGATTGATACAGGTATTCCCGTTAAACGTTTAACTTCGTTTCTGATTAAATGTAATCTGTCTTCTAATTCTTCATCAGGAATATTGGAGAAGTCCACGAAACATTCATCTATGGAATATACTTCCACTTCATTGGCGTATTTCTTGATGGTTGTCATAACTCTATCTGACATATCACCATAAAGATTGTAGTTGGAGCTATATACACAGAATCTGTGCTCATCCATAAACTCCCTCTTTTGAAAGAATGGTTCACCCATCTTTATTCCAAGGTCTTTGGCTTCTTGTGAACGTGCGATAACACATCCATCGTTATTGGATAATACAACGGTTGGCTTTCCTATTGATATAGGATTAAATACTCTTTCACATGATACGTAGAAATTGTTGCAATCAACAATGCCAATCTTCTTATTCATTATTGTTTATTTAATATCATCTAAACTTATTACATTATTTTGCCACTGAACCCATTGTTCAAATGTTAAACTGAATACTTTTTTATTTTTTTCGTATGACTTTAATTTTTCTTCAGTTTCCCAAATAATGTGTTCAACTACTTTCATATAGTTCTTATAATCCTGTTCGGTGTATTCTCTATTCATATCATTATTGTTTATTTAATATCCATGAAACTCTTCCCCACAAATTGGTTTGTCCTTCATATTTTCTTATCTTAAAACAAGTCTTGTCAGTTAATACAACAAGGTCACCTTCTACAGGGTCAACAGACTTGTCTATTACAAGAACATTACCTTTCTTTACACCGAGTGAATCAGGACCCATATACCTGAAATAAAATGTGGTATGCACATTGTCTATGATAAGTTCGTTAAGGTCCAATCTCTTATCAACATATGATTCCGCTGGCGATGCAAACCCCGTGGTTCTTGACTTAATATGAAGCTCCTTATCTATGGTAGACATAACACAAATATAATAATTTTCTTTGTAAAAAGAAAATCTTATCTTTGTTATTATGAAACGAGCTGTGTTAAAAAGAGTTATATGGACATTCCTGAATACAAGGTATCCTAATGCGTATATTAAGAAAACTGTATTTGGGGACTTGTGTTGTTTAAATGGTGACTACTATGAAACTTTTAAATTAACTAAAGAAATATCTGCTTGGTTTAATATAGACAAGACTGTTGCTAAGATATATTTGGACTCATGGTTTCTTACATTACCTGTGGTTGTTAGTGTCCGCAATTCTACTAACCCCACCGTTCTCGTTACCGATACTGTTATTGTTAATTCTACTCTGTAGTATTTATTCATATGAAGTATATCATCACGGAAGAACAATACGATAGAGTCATTAATCAAAAGTCTCTTTTTTGGATTAAGAGAAGATTTAATTTGGTTAAAGAGGAATTGAAAGAGACCTTTGAACTTATGGAGTTTGATATTTGTAAAATAGATGATTACGAAAAGTTTGAAAAGAAATTCTTCACTGTTTTAATGGACGGTCTTCATCCTTATTTTTATGATGATGAGAATATTGGTAGTGTTGAATACGATGGCATGCATGACTTATTAAAGGATTACTTTTATGTTGAGTGTACCGAGTTTTATTTTGCTGGTCGTCGGAAGTGCTAACCCCCCTTTATTAATAATAAGTTAATATCATATGGTATTGTAATTTTCTATTTATCTGTATGATTAAAGATTTTCTTACTGTGGTTATCCCCACCAAAAATGAGAGTGACTTAATTGATGTTACTCTTGGTCATTTAAACAAACAACATTATATAAACGGAACTAAAGTTATAATCTGTGATTCTTCTGATGATAATACTCTTGAGATTGTTAATTCAGGGAAATACAAGAACTTAGATATCGTTATTGCTGATGGTGGTCTTCCGAGCATTGCCAGAAATAACGGTGCTTCGTTATGTACCACCCCTTATGTTTTATTCTTGGATGCTGATATGTTTCTTGTTGACGTTAACACTATTGATGAGGTGATTAACTATATGAACGACAGTAAGAAACATTTGTTAACTTGTAGGTTCAGATGTAGAGGTAAGTATTCTTTTATCTTCCCCATCTTTGAATTCTTTAGAGACATCACCATTTGGAGTGCTCCATGTGCCATTGGTGGTTTCATGCTCTTTGACATATCCGAATTTAATAAGGTCGGCGGATTTGTTAATGATGATAAATTTGCTGAAGATTTTCATTTGAGTATGAAGATATCTCCTGATAAGTTTCATGTGTCAAAACATAAGATATATACAACAGACAGACGCTTTAAAAAGAAAGGTCTATTGTATATGATGAAGATGTCCTTCTTATCTTATATCAATAAAAACAATCCTGAATTTTTTAAGAATGACCACAACTACTGGGTATAAAGCCGTTATCATGTCCGACCTTCATTTGGGTATGAAAGATTGCAAACCACAAAAGATATTGGACTTCCTTGATTCCATGAGGACCGACCTTCTAATATTAAATGGTGACATCATTGACTTTGATGCCCTTAGACGTGGTAGCAAATGGAAAAATAAACATACAAAAGTCATTACCAAGATATTAGATATATCTCGTCATGTTCCCGTGATTTATCTTCGCGGGAATCATGACGATGATATCCGTGAATTCTTCGGTATGGAAATAGGCAATATACAATTCGCAGATGAATATATTATTGATGTTAAAGAATGGATGGGAGATGATGTGTTCAACAATAGAAGATATCTTGTATTTCATGGTGACCAAATTGATATCTTTACATCCAAGTTTAAATTACTTACTCAGATTGGCTCAATGGGTTATGACCTGGCTCTAAGGTTGAATACAATCTATAACAAATATAGAGAGTGGAGAAAACTTCCTTATTATAGTATCTCCAAAAGAATTAAAGAAAACTTTAAAAAAGCATTGAGTTTTATCAATGACTTTGAAGAGAATGCTGTTCAGTACGGCAAAAGAAAATCATGTAATGGCGTTATCTGTGGCCATATCCATATTCCAGTAATGAAAGAGATTAATGGAATCCAATATTATAATTCAGGTGATTGGGTTGAGAACTTTACAGCGGTTGTTCTTACCTCAGATTATAAGTGGGAACTACTTATTAAAATCTAATACAGATGATATTTCTTCTGTCCATCCTTGTGCAAGGTTTCCATTCTCTAACTTCTTGATTGCATATATTGCTTCTGATTCTGTATCAAACTTTATATCCGCTTTATAACAATCTCCCCACGAACAATCTGTTTGAGTTAATGTGGACCAATATTTCCACCATAAGAATTTTTTATATCGTTGGACGGTATAGTGCTCTCCTTTAACATTACACTCTTCGTAATATGTATGTTTAACTGTTCTGTATATTGGTTTCATATATTTTGGTTATCTCTTATTATTTTACAAGGTGAACCGTATGCAACAACATTATCGGGAATGTCTTTTGTTACAACTGAACCCGCTCCGATGATTGTATTCTTTCCTATCTTTACTTGATTTAATATATTGGTCCCCATCCCTATTGTTGTACCTTCTCCTATGGTTACGTTTCCTGCTATGTTGGTACCAGGGTTGATTGAACAATAGTCACCGATGTATGTGTGATGACCTATGGAAACATGTCTGTTGATGGATACAAAATCACCTATAGTTGTGTGTGCCGCAATTGATACTTTGGAATTGATTAATATTCCATCTCCGAGTTTACTCGTGTGTGACATATCTAACCCCTTGTGTATAACATTAATGAATTTTAATATGGCAGGATTTAATGTTTGTACTATTTTAATCTTATGTTGCGGTTGATATACTCCGAGAACATATTGATTATAATCATCTATATTAACCTCATTTAAAACCTCTATATTGAATCCCTTGTGGTCAAACGGATTTATAGTTGGTAGATTCAAATTATTATACACAACTATGTCTTTTAATTTATATGTTGAATATAAATTATCCAATATCATTGTAATGATACTATCTCCCTTACCTAATACTAACAATCTTGTTTCCATATCCTTTTTGTCTTAATTCGTTTGATGTATAATGAGTCATATCCAACTCATCCATTATTCTGTGTAATCGTTTTAATAACTCTATGTTGGTTGTTTTTTCCTTATCTTTGAAGTATAAGTTATCTTCTAATCCAATCCTTACCCCATCAAAATCTAATAACCCATATGTGGTGCTCTTAAGTTGTTGGGAACCTATTCCACCTAAACAAGTATATGAATGTGCTGGTAGGTTTGATTTGATTGATGATAAAGTTCCGAAATCACATTGACCATTATATATGTTTCCTAATATAACATTAATGTGATATGGTGTCTTCAATATGTTCTTTGAAATAAGGTAATTCGTGTAGTTTAACATTCCTGTATCAAAACACTCTATCTCAGGTTGTACACCATACTTATCCATCTCTTTGATTAAAGATAATATCATATCAGGTTGGTTAATTGATGTCCCTGATGGGAAGTTTAATGATGACATTGTTAGTGAACCCATGTCAGGATATAATTGTAATACCTCAGCTCTTTTCTCTAACTCAGGAAAGTTTCTTCCCGTTAATGAAACACAAATCAACAAGTCAGGACAATGTTTCTTTATTCCCTCTATAATCTTTTGATACACTTCTTTCTTGTAAGTGTTGTTTGTTTCTTCATCTCTTGCATGTAAGTGCACAATTGAAATCCCCACCTCATTCGCACTATGAACTTCCTCTATTATTTCATTCGGTAATAATGGAGCTAAAGAATTGTCCCTTGTGGTTTGTGTTCCTGTCGGTGTGAAATTAATTATTTTATGCATTAGTGATATACGATTTTATTTTGAATATTTCCCTGAATTCATGGTCAAATGTTTTTTCATAGATAATTTTCTCTGTGTTATCTATTCTGACATGATTTATTTCATCAAAAATACCCAAAGTTTTGAGGTGCCAATGATGTGGTTTGATTTCTATGTTAATTATATTTGTTTTATTCACAATAATAATAATTTCTTCAGGTAAATCTTTGAATGAGTTATAAAAAAGATTTAATGTTTTATCTTCAGGATTGTAATAAATGGTGTAATGTAAATTCCTGTTATAAAAGTTTGGTCCTTTCTTAAATCTTTTGTCTGATGGTACTGATTGGAAAAAAACTTTACCATTGTCAATGAAAAGATTCTGGGTGAAATATTCTAATTGTTTTGGTTCCAATTTTTTGATTTCATTTTCTATAAACTCCTTATTATAATTTTTGAAATATTCAGGTAAAGAACTTACTTTGAAAGATTTAAATGAACCAAATAAAAATCCATCTTCTTTCCCATTGTCGGTATAAATAACTGAATCATATTCTTCCAATAGTTTACTGTTTTGACTAACTAAATCTCTATCAAGTAATTCACAGTCGTATTCTATATGATGAATATTATCATATCCAAAATTAATTGCAATTTGGCTGGCCATTGAAAACATTCTATAGATTGCAAAACCGTAGAAAGCTTTGTTGAAAAATCTTGATTGTATTATTTTATTATCAAATCCGAAACTAAGATGACCCAGCAAATTATAGTCATCTGAAACTTCGTTGTTATAATCATATACATAATACTGGCATTTTTTTTGGATATGGATTGGTATATGTGAATGAGAGATAAGTGCAATGTGTTTTCCACACGCTAAAACTGAGTCAATACATTTTTCTAAACCCTTTTCTTGTTCTTCGGTTGGGCAATAAGCGGTAATAAAGATTAAGTCTTTCATGTTTTTCAAAAATAAAAATTAATGAGTGTTAATCAATAAAAAACCCCCACCGTTAAGTGAGGGTTTTAATTTATTGTTTGTCAAAAGTTAGTAATATATTACCACCCGATTCAAATTCGTTCCACGCTAGTAATGATTCTCCACCATTTGCTGTTTGAGTCCAAGACTTACCGTTTGCATCAGCATTCATTTTGATTGTTTGGTCATTATCTGCCATCCATCCTCTATCCACATATACCCCTGCTTCAGGACCAAAAGATAGATTACCTTGCATATACCATACATTTGGTGTTACCCAAAATAGTAAGGACTTTGTGTTATGAACTTCTTGTGAAGACCAAGATGTCTCTGAGTTCGGACCAATGGTAGTATTACCAGGACCTACACCATCAACAGTTAGATTGTAGTCAGTGTTATTTTGAATTGTTATATTTGCTTGCCACATAATTATTATTTATTTTTTACTTTTAACATCACTCATTAATCTCACAGGAATAATTGTTCCTACTGGATATGTCGCTCCTACAGGTGCTTGCGTTACTGATGTTTGACCAGGGTGAGCTCTAAGTGCTCTTCTCATTGGAAATGCTAACTCATTAAGTGGACCATAACATTCTGCAATTGTCACACCATTAACTTTATTCGGTAACACCTTACATGGCATACACCACATATTACTCATTCCACCTACAGGTCCTTTTGATACAACAAATGTTCTATTCACCGTTGGTAAGTTTTGCCAAGTTGGTGCTTGAGGAACACTATCATAATACCAAAAATAAGACCATACAGTCTTATCTGTACCGTCAGGTGTAATTTCAGGATTAGGAACCAAGATTGTGTTAGCAACTGAAGGACCATCCATCACAGGACAAGCCGCTACTCCTTCTAAAAACTTTTTACCTTCTATTGTAATTACTTTTCCCGTTGGTTTAGCAGATGATGCACCACAGAAAGCGAACTTTCCTACAACAATTGTTAATGCTCTTTTTTCATAGATTTTTTGAGTGAACGCTGTTGTTGTTAAACCTAACACCGCCAACACTAATAATAGTTTTTTCATAGTTTTGTTTTGTTATAAATAGATTATAGGTTAAATTTGTTTCCTATGGATATGTTATTCATTAACCCGAACTTTGGATTTGTATTAATGTTTCCTCTGTACGCCAATAGTAATGTAAATCTCTTTGATAGTTTGTACCCCACTGATGTTCCAACTAATGCATTTAACGTTGGGTCATACTCAAAACCCACCCATCTTTCCGCACCTAAGAACGTAACTGAGTTTTTTCCTGCATCAAAGTATGGATTTGAATAACTAAGTAATAAGTCAGGTGTTATTGTAAATTTGCCGACGTTGTATGTTCTATTGATAAAGAACATCACTGAAGGTGCCACAATATGTATTGGTGGTATTGAATCGGAATCAACAACTTGACTAAATGATGATGATAAATTAATACCAAATCCTTTATTCCATTTTCCTTTGTATAACTTCACATATGTTAATGTTGTTGTTTTGCTTTTAGCCAATTTAACGTAAGAGACAAATAAATTATTATCACCTTTGGATACAAATCCTGATAACCCCACCTGAGAACCATCTGTTGTAACGAAACCATTTCCCCCATATGAATAGACTCCATTCATTGATTGTCTTCCAGCGCCTAATGATATTGCTTGTAACCATCCACCAACATATGTTGGCTTTTGTAAGAATACAAAATCAGATGATGTTAAGAACGCATTGGTTTTAACTAGGGAACCTTTCTGCCCTAAAGGTGGCGGTGGTGGAGGTGGTTGTAAGTTGTTTACTTGCATCTGCATCTCTCTGTTCTTTGAATCCTGAGAGAATACCATCATTGGTGATAGTAATAAAATTAGTAATAGTTTTTTCATTATTTTTTTATTTTAACACAATTGGGATATCTCTTCCCAAACATTGTCTTCATTCCTTTTTGTGTATATCCTTTCCAACATCTCTCAGTTAATTCTGATTCATTCTGTTCTTGTTTGGGTGTGTCAGAGTCTTGCATTAAATCTACGTCAACCTCTTTATCCTCAAACCATTTTAAGATTAGTTTCTTTATATTCTTTTTTTCACCAAACAACGACTTAATTGAATTAAAAAACTCAGGATTTATATTATATTCAGGTTTTCCAAAAACATCAAACTTAAAAATTAAATTATCTTTTTCATCTTCAGGGTCAGGCAAACTAAATGTTGTAATTGACCCATTTACACCAGGAGGTGCAAGTTTAATCTTTTTGGCTGTTGGATAACTCATTGATATGTAATTATCTATCAATTTTTCCAATCTTTCGTTGGATGACTCAGTCAATACTTCATCACATGACTTAACGTTTCTTAAAAATACATCGGTACTAAGACCCATAAAATTATAAACTGTATGCCATACATCATTCACAATTTTATCTCTTTCTCTATGAACAAATTGAGTTTGTGGCCATCGTTTTGAACCCAAACCTCCAATAACGTTAACTCTAATTTGATAATCTTTAAAATCTGAGTGTGTACCTATTGGTCCTCTTTTCCATGGTGCAACTACATCAATATTGCAAACAATTCCTTTGTATGTAGAAACAATACTACTTTCCAATAATTTTTTAATTACTGGAGATAAATCTTGTTCTGTTTCTTCCTTAAGTATTGTTCTGATAAGTTGTCTCACAATTATAAATATCATACCTTTGATTAGTGTTAGTTGGAGTATTTATATCATATGGACAGTCGCGAGAAAACAATTAAATTACTTGAAGCATTTTTATCCAATAAAGAAGTAGATGGTGTTTGCGGTTATATTGTTGACCCCGACGGTGAAGATTCAATTCAAGTTATAGTAGTCTTGGATATTGATTACATAAAAAAAGCTAATACAAAGCCAGGGTTTGTTGCAAAAATGATTAGAGAAGGTGTAAAACAGGAAATTAAAAAATGGATTGGGCTTGATGTCTATGTTGGTTCCACAGCAAAAAAGTGTGATGAGCCCGAACCTATGACCGAATCAATGTCTGTTCACGTTAAAAGAAGGTTGTCTGATAAAAAACTATTGGATGAACTGACAACTATATTGGATTATGAGACTAACTTATCTTATTTTAATAACGCGGTAGATGCAGTTGAAGAAATAATTGATATGTTAAATGAAAGAATTCTTGACGAAATTTGGGAGACAACGAATCGTAAAGTAAGTCTCAAAGAAAAAGATGAATTATATTGGTATCTTCATAAAAAATTTGAAAAATATATCGCAAACAGATTCAAAGAAAATGAAGGAATAAACGAATCTATTGTTTATGATTACAAAGAAGGTAGAAATGAATCACCAAAAAGATTACCATTTGATGTTAATAAATTAATTAACGCAGGTGCTGTTTTCATTACACCTGCAATTGAAGGTGATTCAAGTTCAAAAAACTATAAGAAATTTCTAAAAAAACCTTACACACACCTTATTACATTTCACAACTTGAGACATTCAAGTCCTGACAGTTGGATTCATACAGCAGTAACTCGCTCTGCATCCCCTAAACATTGGGAGGGTAAAGAGTTCACAAATAATTTATATGATGGAAAGTATAATCAGATATTGTGGAGTTTAGATGAACTTGGTATTCCATATGAATCAATGTTGATTGATGATATTAAAGAATCTCAAAAGAAATACATCGTAACAGAATCACAATTGAGAAGAATTAAAGAATACTTTGACCCCATCCATTATCTCAAAAAGATAATGAGTGATGCACCAAAATACATCAGAGACCCCAACACATTGAAATATGATGTGGCATTCCAAAAAGTTGTTGATGTTATTTTCAAATATACTATGAAACATTCACCTGTTGATAACCTCAAAGGTGTTGAAGTCACTAAGGTAACTCCTCAAGGTTGGGGTAGTGATATGAAGGATGACTCTAAAGGTAGTCATACTGAATGGATTGTTCTATTAAATCCTAAATTACCAAAATGGTTTAATCCTGATGATATTAATTATAGAACACAATTAGAAGACTTCAAAAAAGAGTTTTCATCAATTGCTAATATGATGGGATTAACATCAACAAGCCCTATCTCACAAGAAGGATATCCTTTTGATAAAGTAAAATTTATTATCAATAACAACTAATGAAATACGTAGTAACCGAATCACAATATAATCTTATTTTGGAATCAAAAAAACATATTCAATTTTTTCAAGACCTTATTGATAATAGAATGGATTATATCCGTAGTGCTTGTGATAATGGTGCTGAAAGTTATGCAGGTGATGTTGGAGACGAGTCTTGTAGACAAATTGAAGAACTTGATAAAGTTAAGGTTATAGATGCAGATTGGGTCACTTTAAAACACAGTAATAGAGAACAGGAAGAGAAATACATGAGTGTAAAAATTATGATATACTATTCTTCAATAAGAAGAGGTGATTTTGACGCCGATGATTTAAGTTATGATTTGGAACGAATGATACGTAAATCAACGGGAATGCCCTTTATATTGAACTATGAATCAACTAATACAAACACATTCTTTGAATGGTAGTTATTTTTTATCTTCGGTTAATATTCTAAAGTTCATAACTCTCTTTCCGTTAACAGTTGGCATTCCGTATTCATCTTTACCAATTGTTTTTACAGTTGTTTTTTTGTTTCTAAATCTACCTGTGTAAATTATATCTCCAACTTTTAATGATATATAAATCCCATCTATTCTGTTTTCTTTATTATTTGTTGTCATATTTTTAAATGTATGAATATTATTAAGCCGATAAATATTTCTCAGAAGTACAAATTTTTTTGTTGGACTCCTGAAAGAACAGGGTCAACTCATTTTACTACTATTTTAGACAAATTGGGTTTTCAGTCAGCAGATTTAAATTTGGAAACAAAAAAATTATCTAATTTTAGAGCGGGAGTTCGACACAACCACACTTGTAATTTTTTTGAGAACCATTTGGATTACAAATTTGTAATATCAATGAGAAATCCTTATTCTATGATTATTTCTCGGTCAGGTATTAATAATCCTGGATTTAATAATTATGATGATTTAACATTTATTAATCAATTTTTGAAATCCAGGGTTGAGAATATGATGCAAAATCCATTTGACATTATCGGTTGTTGTCAATGTTTTCATGAAAGACATCCTGATTATATTATAAGATTAGAACATTTATACGAAGATTGGATTAAATTACCATTTGTTCCTAATCATGAGTTAAATTTATCAGGTGAGTTGGAAACATTAACCAAAATAAGATTAAACAATTCAATAAATGATGGAGGAGATTATTGGAAAAAATATTATGACCAAACTTTGGCCGATTTAGTATATTATAATCATCCAGATTCGTTTGAACTGTTTGGATATGACAAAGACTCTTGGAAAAGTTAGTCAAACATTGTATCTCTATCTTCTAAAACAATTATTTCTCCACCATTATGAGCAGGTGTTTCATATACATAATCGTAAGAGTCTAACACACCTGTAACAAGTTCTTTCATTCGGTCAGAATAACCTGTTATGATTTTTAGGGGTAATTCTTCAGAGTTCATTAATACAAAGTTTTCTACAATGTCCCAAACTTCTTCATGTGATAATCCGTGTAAGTCTAATTCTTTCATAATTATTTATTTTTTCCGTGAGGTGTTGGTTTTCCTTCTTCATTTAATAAGACGAAAACAATTTCATCTATCTTTACAATAGATTGTTTTGTTATTTTGTTTCTAACATCACAAGCCACTGTAACAGATGTTGTACCAAATTTAACTAAATCCATTCCAAACTCAATTATATCCCCTACAACTGCTGTGGAAACAAAATTAATTTCTGACATTGCTTTTGTTACTATATTTGCACTACCTAACTGACATATTGCAAAGATGGCGGCTTCTTCATCTATCCATTGAAGTACTCTGCCCCCAAACAATGTTCTTCTTGGGTTTAAGTCTTCGGGTTTAATAAGTTTTCTCGTCCTGTATTTCATACTACAATAATAAGAAAACATTTCCTATATTTCAATTAAACTGTATTTATTAACCATGATATTAAAGAATCAAAACGCAGGACAAATATTTCTAATAAAAGATGTGCCTCAAAAAGTTGGGTGTGAAAACTGTAAAGTATGTATGAGATTAAGACTTATGGAAATGGGACTTTTGCCAGGAAGTATAATTGAATTAACTAAACACCAAGCGGGACTTTGGATTGTAAACTTATTGAGTAGTACAGGTCAAGTTGAATCAACTATTGCTTTGAGAGAAGAAGAGGCTGAAAGAATCATTCTTGAAGATGAGGAATGTTCTCTTACTTTTGAACCTTTTTATTAAATTTCACTAATTAAAACTTGTGGTTGTATTCCGAGAGCAGCTGCTGTACATAATCTTGTGTTACCAGCAACTAAATGATATCTATTACCAAATTTTAAGATTAGTGGTCTTCTGTAATCTCCACTCAATAACGCCTTTTTAAGTTCTTTCGGATGTTGTTTGTTATATTGTTTAGCCAAAGCAATTACCTTATTTATTTCACCTTTCTTTATTTGATTAGATTCAGTATTCTCTAATTTACTCCAAACATCATTAGGTATTCTAACTTCTTTAGCTTTCTCAAACGCGTCTAATAAGTGATTAACAGACACTTCAATTCCTTCGTCTCTACTCAAATCCTGTGCCGCCCTTTCAAACTCATCCATTTCACTTTGAAAGTATTTTTTTCTTCTATTAATAAAATGATTAACTTCATCTCTTAATTGAGAAAACTCTTCGTAAGTTGATTGGTCAATATAGTCCAATAAATCATCCATGTTTTTGAATTTCATATGTTTCAAAAGTTCTGGCTTTTCTTGGACTTGGGCAATAAATTCTTGAACCCCACTTGAATGTGGTGCCAATTCATAAATTAATCCTCTGATTCTTGAAATTTGTTCGTTAAGATTCATGTTCTCCGTATAAAGCATTTTCATGTTTAGGGAACTCTTTTTCAAACTTTTTTACCATAATACCACCTAAAGCATTTGCCATGTTTTCTACTTTACCACCAATATCCTGTATAGGTTGGTCATCTTTAAGCCCCATTTTTTGATGTTGGTATTCGTGTACCCACTCGTGCGCCAATGTTCTCAATACATCAATTAATAATCTTTTTGATGTTAATACAAAAATTTCACTGTTAGGTCTTCTAACACCTGTAGTCATTGATTGGTCACGTTTTTCTAAAAAAGTAACCGTGGTATCTTTTTGAAGAGGTAATTGTTTCCTGATAAATTTAACAAACTCTTTAACAACTTCATTTTGAGTTGAATCAAATAATTTGTTTGAATTTTTTAGAATGAGTTTCATGATTATAAATATCATGAACAAAGAAAGGAAAAAAAGGGTTAAGTAAAAAGTTCAAAAGTTTAGTTTAATTGAGTTTTAAAAGAATAGAATGATGAAATTTGAAATGTTGACTGTTGAAGTTTGAATACGAATCAATGTCTTGCATCACATTTTTCAGATTATAGTTTGTATAGTTCACATGAAGCGAACAACAAGTAAACAATTTCCCTTTAAACCTAACCCCGTATTTTAAATCTCAGTAGTTGCGTTATGTAAATCCAATTCTTCTTGGACTTCTTCAATCTTTGATTCAATTTCTTGAACCAACGTATCTCTTTCTAAGATTGTAATTTGAACAGTTTTAATTACAGGAGCATCTCCGTGTATACGACTGAATCTATCAGACACTTTACCTTCACTACAATCTAATATTTGTAGTTTGCTAATTCTTGATTTAAGCTCAGATAAGAGAAAAATCTTATCATAAACTTCAGCATTTGCTTTATGTAGTTTGGTTTTCAATTCAACCAGTTCATTACTCAATTCAAAATATTTTGAAAGTGCATCGCTGGCAGAGTATGGTCTTTGTCCTCCCTCCTCAACTGAATTATATTGGTGAGCTTTGTTGAATTCAATATTCATTTTAGATACAAGTTTGTTCTTGTATTTTAAGGCTTGTTTGATTGTCATGTTTTTCTTTTTTAAAAATATAATCTATTTTTCAGCTTCGTCAAGGTGCTCTATCATCTTTAACGCTTGGGCAATTATTTGATGCATATCATAATAAACATATGTTGCTAATCTACCACCAAAATAAACGTTTTTAAGAGGTTTAGTTAGTTCCTGATACTTGGTATAGACCTGAGTGTTTTTATCGTCTCTAATAGGGTAATATGGTTCATTCTTACCGTCGTAAGCCGCAGGGTACTCATAACTAATAATTGTACCCTTTTGGTTCTGGTGGTCAAACCACTTATGTTCTAATATTCTTGTATATGAAATCTTTAAGTCTGTATAGTTTACTACAGGAACTCCTTGGAAATTATCTTTTTCAAGTTTGTCTGTTTCCCATCTCAGACTTCTATAGTCTAACTTACCAAATTGGTAATCAAAGAACTTATCAATAGGACCTGTGTAGATTATTTTATCCGCAAGATTATCATAATAACCCCTATCTTCAAAGTAATCTTTACCCAATTCCACTTCACATCCATCCAACATATTTTCAAATATCTGAGTATAACCTCCAATAGGCATCCCAGTATACTTGTCGTTGAAGTAATTACTATCCCAAGTAAATCTTACTGGGAGTCTTTTGATGATTGATGCTGGCAATTGATTACACGGCTTATCCCATTGTTTGACGGTGTACCCTTTGATGAGTTTTTCGTATACATCATCACCAACCATTGACCTTGCTTGGTCTTCAAGGTTTTGAATTTTACCTTTATACTTTTGTTTTTCAATGATTTCTTCGGCTTCTTCTTGAGTCTTAACACCCCACAATTGGTTGAATGTCCACATGTTGAATGGGAGTGTGTACATTTCTCCTTTGTAATTCGCAATGACATTATGTGTATATTGTTTAAATTCTGCAAATTGATTTACGTATTCCCAAATATATTTGTCGTTGGTGTGGAAGATATGTGCACCATATTTGTGTACATGTATTCCATTAACGTTTTCAGTATAACAATTACCTCCAATAACATCACGTTTATCTATTACCAAACATTTCTTACCTCTCTTGGTTAATTCATATGCAGAAACGGAACCATAAGGTCCCGCTCCAACTATTAAATAATCATATGGTTTTTTCATTAAAATCATTTGAAATCAAAAGTAATGGAATCTAAATTAATTGAAAACTCTTCGGATTTTTTTTGAATTCTTTCTTTAAGTTTAATTAGATAATCTCCTGTATTGTAATAAGCCCTGTTTTCAATTAAAAAACTTAGATTTGGAAACGGATTTACTCTTTCAGGTTGTAACATTTTGTCAATATACTGCATCATATCATTTTGTCTTCCTTCATTTTCTAAAAAAATACACAAGTAAATCAAATGTTCATTTCTTTCAGGTTGGAATTGCTCAGCTAATAAAAAATGTTCTTCAGCATCTTTTTTGTTCCCAATAAAATTGTGTGCATGTGCCATCATAATCAAAGCATAATAACACATTTCATCTTTGCCTTTAGCAGTTTTGGAATTACTCCAATCATGTGTTAGTTCTAAAAATCTTTCATAGTACCATATTGAGCGTCTAGCATATTCATCAGAATGAATTTTACCAAAAGGTAATTCATCAGGATTTCCGTAACTATCGGCATAACTTTTAGCAATATACCACAAATGATAATAATCTTCTAAAACCTTAAACCCAACAACTTTATCTTTTTCTAACTCTAAGGCGTCATTCAAAAACTTTCTTGGTACGTGCCAAGTCTCCCCATCCTGTGATACCTTGTGTCTAAATCCCCAAGGCATATTATTTCTTTGGAACCCTTCACCAATTTCAGGTAAATGAATTGTTTCGTGTCTTTTGTCATGTTGAAAGAACCATGGTAACTTACTATTCCAAAACCATGTTCTGAAATATTTTGTATCCCCAGCCTCAGCACCCATATTATAACTCTGTACTGATGTATCATTAAGTAATGACCAATCAAAATCCTCATCAACGTGGAGTCTCTCATCAGCGTCCATTCTTAAAATCCAATCACATCCGTGGTCAGCTTTAAGTGCTTCTTGAAGAGTGTGGTCTCTATTAAATCCTGGATAATTCCAATCAGTTTCATAAGTAAATCCAGGAATTCCTTGTTCGTCAAAAAATTCGTTAATAATTTGACTTGTATTATCCTCTTTACCATTGCATTGGATAACCCAATAATCTATGTGAGGAGCCACTGACTCTAGCATTCTTAGAATGGTTGCGGATTCATTTCCAACCATTGCGTTTAAACATATTTTGGTTTTCTTATTCATAAATGTAATTCATTACTTCTTCTTTATCGTAAAATCTTTTTTCAGGCTGGTGGTTTTGGAATTTATGTGAATGTTGTCTTTCTTCATTCCAACACCAATCTTCAAACCCTAATTCTGCAATACGATTGTGAATTGCAATATCATAATAATCTCTTATTAATCTTGCTCTTCGGTTTATATCTTGTGCGTTATTATCAACGGTACTATTCCTATTATTGTATTGTAAGTATAACATACGTTTTACGTGAATAAATCGTGTGTGTAAGAAACTTCTAATAATCATTTCCAAATCATCCGCAACAGGCGTATTTTTATTATGTCCACCAATTTGATGATAAAGGTTACGTTCCCACATTCTAACGTGGTCAGGCATTGATATATTAAATCTAATTGTTAGTGGGTTGATGTCAGGGTACCAGTGCGCCAAATAATCTTTTCCGTCAGCATTAACCCAACTGTGTCCCGCGTATCCAAAATCAAAAAAGTTGTCAGGTCTTCCATACCAATTACCAGACCAATCATGGTCATATGATTTCATTTCACCATCCTCATAAAGTTCACACACATCTGTATACAAAAATCCTGCATCAGGATGCTTTAAAATGGCATCATTACATGTTTCCAAACAAGTGCTAATTAAATAATCGTCATGGTCTAGCTCAACCAACCAATCACCATCACCGAGCATTGCCGCTCTATGTTTTGCAAGCCCAACATTACCACCCGATGTTGGATATATTTTATGTAATTTTACACGGTAATCGTAATTGGAAATCTCTTGAAGAATTTTCCATGTCTCATCATCAGGAGAATCATCAACAACAATCCATTCCCAATTGGAGAATGTTTGGTTGACTAACCCTTTGTAAGTTCTTTTAATTCTTTCTCCTGTTTTATATGTTGGAGTAAAAATTGAAAATCTTGGTTTATTAACTTTTGTGTGTCTAAAAACAGTTTGACAAACAATTATATTTGCCAATATATTATCGGCCTCCATTTCATTAAAATGAATATGTAGTTGTTTTAAATAATAATGTGGAACGTTAATCTCATCAAAAAATGAAATGATAAGGTCGGGTTGATATTTTGAAAAGTCTCCAACAACATCATTAGTATATGGTAGAGCATAAACAACAACTTCATCCTCTAAACCTTCTTCAAAATAAACATCAGAGATTAATATCTCTTCTCCTTCTTTGTACCATCCGTAAACTATTGCACTTGGTTTTTTTGTTTTCATATATCATAAGGGTCATTCACATCCCAACTTGTTACCACAAATTCTAATTGAAGAAAAGTAATTTGTCCATAGTCATTTTTAATTGCGGTTGCCTTTAATCCTCCACTTGAAACAAAGTATTCCTCCTCTGGTTTAGCATCTAATAAACAAGCTTTGATTACCGATTCAATCCTTTCACGAGCACTAAATGTAATATCGTCCACTGTTGGAACACCCTTTGGGTACCAAGTCCAATTAAGAGACTTCATTACAACGTGAACCTTTTCAAAATCAAAATTGTTTAGAATATCAAACATCATAGTCTGATGTCTTTCTCGGTTTGTCATGATATTTCAAATCTAAATGAAATATCTTAAATAAAAAACCCCCAATCAAATTGAGAATCTTAATTATTTTTTTAAATGATTAAATTTGAAAAATATGTTTTGTACTGGGGGGTCTTCCCCGTTGTATCTAAATCTTGATGCCATATAATCTCTAAGAAGACCCATAATTTTAACTTTAACTCTCTCCTCAGCAATTTCTTTAGTCATCCCTTCCATTTCTCCCTTCAAATAATTTTGTGTAGTAGGCTCTTCTCCTCTATCTCCCCTGTAGACCACATCAAGAATATCAACGGTAACAATTGCTTTATCACCTTCTTCTTCAACTGATTTAATTTTGAATTTGATATTTGCGTTGGGCGCTTCAGCCTCTCCGTACCATCTATACGACTTTGCTGTTTTTTTTCTTTTGGTTAACTCAGGTTCAAACTTTTTTAAAGCCTCAACCTTATGTTTCATCACTTGTTCGTGACTCATCCCTCGTTTCAACATATCCATTTCTTTCTGAGTTAACAGATAAACAGGCTCTTCCAATTCCTCACTCCAATCTACAGGATTTGAATTACTCATTTGCCTTGACGTTGAAGATGAATATCTACCAGTAACTTCATACCATTTATTGTCTTTGAATATGTAAACAGGGTACCAATCATAAGAAACAACTTCATAATAAGGGTTACCTTTATAATCTTTACTCCACCTTCCAATTAAATTTGAACCTTTGAATGGCATTTGAGCAACAGTATACAGCTTCGCCTTTGTATTTGATGTTGTCTTTCCTGATTGTTTTCTTGGGTCAATAAAGTTTTCTTTTGTCAATCCTGAATAGTCACCGTCCTTTCTGTAGTTCAAAAGGTAAAGTTCCAATATGTACAACGCATAATTTTTAGGAATATTCATATAAAGTGCTAAGTTCTCAATCACTTCAAGAATCTCGGCTCTCTTCTTCTTTTTCTTCTTTTCCTCATCCAAAACTTTGAATAGTTTTTGAATGACTGATAGGGATGGTTCCTTACCCTCATTTAAAAGTATTTCGTGTTGATTTTCAGAGATTACATACTTCATGTCTATAAATACTCACGACAATAAAAAACCCCCGAATTCGGGGGTCTTTTACTTATTTCTTGAATTTTGAAACAAGTTTGTGAACATGTGGTCCCACCACAATTCCGACAAGCACCCCTAATAAGAAATGCCAATGCCATAAAAATTCTAGTTGCTCCATATGAATTTTTTTGTTTTTTTTTGACTTTAAAGATTGTAAAGCAATCCAAATCCTACACGGTTGGAAGTTTTACCATCTTTAACAGTCCTTAGAAGTGATTGTTCTAAGCACCATTTTTTGTTTATCTTGTAACCAAGGGAAGGAACATAAGTAAATTGTCCCTTTTGACCATGGAAAAAAGTAACACCCGCATCAAGACCTGCATATAGGCCATGCTTAAGGTGCTTACGACCCCCAACTAATACAGGTGCAACAACAAAATTGTTATTGTCTTGCATAAAACCTAAGGTTACAACCATGTTCTTCTTATTGAATTTCATAGTTTGACCCCAAGCCTTGGAGTTCCAATCAACGTTCTTTGCTATCGGTGCAAATAATGTCGGTCCCACTGAGACATCCCATCCCTCTTTGTGGTTTTGTCCGAAAGATACTAGCGAACATACGATAGCAAAAAACAACAAAAATTTTTTCTTCATTTTCGTTTTGTTTAATGTTTATAAATAAAAATCCCATTCACAAACTCTTGCGAGATGCGGATGGGATTGATATTCATTAATAAATATCTTTATAAAAATGAAAAACCCCATAAGTGGGGTTTTTGAATTACATTGTTCTCAAAATTGCCTCGGTCATACCGTCCCATTTCTTGATTTGGGACCTTGGAACCCAAAATTCCATTTCACCGATTTCTTCAACTCTTTTCAAATAATCTTCACGAAAACGGTCAGCTTGTGACGCATCTGTGATATATTCAACTCTCATATGACCAGCACAAATCTTACCTAAACCTGTTAACATTGAAAACTCATCAGTCAAGGTCTTCATGCAACAAGTACAAACCTTACCACGTTTAACGGTCATCTTACCTGTGAATAGAACCGCTTTAGGAGACACAGCCTTTAATGATGTGATGTCAATCAAAATTGGATTGAACTGTAGGTTATACTTCTCCTTCAATTGAACTCCAACCTTACGACCTAACTTGATTGTCTCACCAATGGTCGGCCAATTCATACGAATGGTCTTCTCTTTGTCCTCTTCTTTTTGGATTTGTTTAAGAGCGAAAGACTTTTGATTTTCAGTCAAAGAACCGTATTGTTTTAGTTTCACCGCGATGTCCTTAACGAAGGAATTTTCCCCTGCGTAATCTACGATACGTTTAAGGTCTTCAGGAAGTTCTTCCATATTAACTTTGGCAGTTGCGTTGAGACATTTTTCAACCGCTTGTGCTTGTTTCTCGGTTAATCCACCGTATTTTGAAATAACGGTTTTCATCTTCAATACAAATGAGTTGTCACCTTGGTAGTTACGAACTCTGTCTAATGTGGTGGTAGTAGTCATAATTTTATTGTTTTGTGAATACAAAGATAAGGACTTATTTTTTACCAGCAAAAAGTTTTTTTCTATGTTTGATAAACCAAAAAGTGTGGATAACTAATACACAGAAGTTAACAAGTATTGTTGGCGTAGCCATTATACCGAGACCATAGACCATCCAAAATATGGCACCAATAGAGTTTACAAGTCTCAACTTGAACACATTTTCAATCAAAAATGATAACAATATAAGGACGGTTCCAATGTAACCAAATATTTCCCAATTCATATAGCAAAGATTAATAAGGGTAGGATTGTAGTCCTACCCTTAAATTATTTAGTTTTGAACAAAGGCTCTGTCCGCCCAAGTTTTTGTATTCACCAACTCCCACAACTTCATATCACACATGTCAGGGAAAGATTGTCTCATAGTTCCCACCGTCATTACCTCAAGGAATCCGCGGTCAATTGAATACCATTTACCTCCTTTAGTTGTGAAGACATTGTGCCAAACCACAGTTCCATTATCCCATGTATGTTTTACTTGAATGTTAACAAGAGAATTTTTAGACCACCCTCTCATCATGTCAGATGCGGTGCCTTTACTATCGTGAATATTGACGAACCCCGCCTGACATTTGTTTGCGATACGGAATTCATATTCTTGATTTACATCTTTGATATGGTTAGAAACCATAACTTTAATTGACTTGTTTTTTACTGTGGTGTAAAAAGAGCCGTAGAAAACGTCTCCTGCTAATGTACCTGTTGTTAACTTTACTGCTGGGATTGTGGGTGTGTTTGTCATATATTTTGTGTTTTGTGAATACAAAGATAAGGAACCTAAATTTACCAGCCAAAATTATTTTTCATAATTAAAAAAATAAAAATGGTCTTTGAACTCCTCATATACAATTTCTTTAATATCTGAGTCATAATGGGGTTCCCATGGTTCGAGTGTTTTCCCATGTTCCAAGTATAAATCTAACTGTCTTTCGGTTAACTTATCAAGAATAAAGGGTACCCTCATTAAGTCTTCCTTAAGATGTTCAAGTCTGAGGACATAATCAGGTTTCTTTGTTAGAACAGGATAATGTAAATTATTTTCTTTCCACATTTTCATTTCAACATATTTCCTGAAATTACTTTTAGTCTTGAATTCAAACTTATTACTATAATTTTGAAAATGAGAATAGACCCTGGCGTATGGGTTTCTTGCATTGCATATAAATTCGTAATGAGGATATTGATTTACATTTGTAGTGATGTGAGAGTAATTGTAGGAATCATAATAGAAAACAGGTTCCCCATTAAATTTAAAATCATAATGGGTTAGAATCTGTGCAACAGTTCTACTACCTGTTCTACTTGGAGCAACCCAAAAACATTTATATTTTTGAGATATGTTATATCCTGGTACACCTACTCCTCCCATTACTTACCACAAATGTTTGGTTGGTAACATCCTTGTCCTCCACCCTCAACATAACCTTCTCTTAAGTCAATGTGAGTAGAACGTAGGTATGGTGTTTCTTTTCCACAGATAACACATTTATCAAAATTATCAGGTCTTTCTGATTCTTCTTTAAGAACACAACCCAAATGGTCATAACCAACCAAATAATCATATTCAATTTCTGAAGTGTCCCCACCACAGATAGAACATCTATAAGGACGGATTATAGACTTAACTAGACCATCATCTCCGATAACCATGGCGAAGTGTTCGTCATCATATTGAGGTCCTTCGTGGTCCCTCCTGGCTTGCCAGTATTTGTTTCTTGTTAACTCACCCAACATAGCATCGTTTGGTGTATCAAGGATTTCTTTTTCAGTTAGAGTAACTTTAATTGACATAATAAATGTTTTTCAAAATATATGAAATCATTATTTCAAAATAAAGGTATTTATTACTATGATTAACGAAGAAGTTTTATCGGAAAAGTTAAAATATTTGATTATTATGAATGCCAAACCTAAAATGTTTGAAATCATGAACGTATACATTGAATTTGACTATATTGACCAAAATCATACTAAATTAGCAAATTACGATGTTGATGTCAAATTTGATTACCAAGGAGCATTAGAATTTGATATGTATTCTTTCGCACATGATATTCAAAAAATGTCAGAAAAACTTGGGGATATAATAAATGAATATGTTATAACTAGAGATGGTAAAATAGTTGAGGGAAAAAACTCAAATTGTTTTGCCACAGAACCGATGGTTTTCAGTATAGAATATGAAGCTGACACAAAACACATTTTTGATATAGGTTATAAATTTAATTACTCCCAAGATTAATATGAGTGACAAATTAAAAAGATTAGCCAAGAATGTTACAGAGTTACTGACAAATACAGAAACTCCACAGGACACATATTATAGTTTGGTTCATTTAATGAGAAAACAGAAGGATTACTTTCAGCATATACCAGCTGAAAGTATAATTAAACTAACATTCTATTGTTACTCTTTGGGACATACGGGTTCGTTTGAATTGGCCAATAAAATGTTGAATCAGATTGGATTTGCTGTTCTTTTCAATAAATCAGGTGATAAACACAAAGAAGAATGTGATAACTGTGGCGGAAATGGTGATGTTCAATGTGACGTTTGTGATGGAAATGGCACAATTGAATGTGACACATGTGACGGTTCAGGCGAGGAACAATGTCAGGAATGTGATGGAAGTGGAGAAATAGAAGATGATGGTGAAATGGTTAAGTGTGAAGAATGTAATGGCGAGGGAGTTTTAACATGTAGTGATTGTGCTGGAGAAGGGACAAGAGAGTGTGACAACTGTAGTTATGGTAACGAAACTTGTGATAGTTGTGATGGAGAAGGTGAAATAGAAACAGACGATGATGAATACGAAAGATTTTTTATTGTAACTTGGAACAAATCTATTAAAGATAGATGTGAATATACTGAACTAGATACCGATATCACTATGAGCGAGTATGACTTTGATAGATTAAGTGATGAGTACATCAAATTAAAATTTGAAGATAAATGGGTAGAGTTTGCCGAGTGGGTTGATACAAACGAGATTTATTGTTCTTATTACAATGATAGCCCAAAGATGTTTTTGGATAGTGAAATGTACTTGAACACGAGAGAAGATAACATGAAGCCCTATATGACACAATGAGCAACTTAAAAACATTTTTAAAAGTATTGAAGAAAGTTGGATATCCAAATCCCAACATACAATCTATTGCCAAAATGATTGATTATAATTTGGAAGAATTTCTTCCTGATTTAGTAGCAGAAATTGGAGAAGAAAAAGCCGATGAGTTCACAGAAAAAGCACTTGATAAAATGTCAACGCCTGAAGGTATAAAAATCCAAGATTTAGATGACCCACAACAATACGCCTACATCAAATTACTTAACCCACGTCTTGATTTAGACAATGATGAAACAACTGTATTATGTGATTGGAGTTGGGGAGACACTAATATTTTCTTCAAAGATGATGATGGTAATGAAAGTTACAGAACAATTCAGGAAATAGCAGATGAGGTCGGAATGGGAGATTGGGCTGACTTTGATACAATGGTTGATGATATCAGAGAAGATTGTAACAAATTAGTTTACAAGAATTGTGGCTTCGGTATATGGTGGGATGACCAAAGAGATATGGTTAACAACGTATAAAAAAAGAGAGACCGAAGTCTCTCCTTTAGGGCCGTACGGTTTTGTACTGCCTCCACCACCAAGTTTAACCAACTTGGAAACCTTTTTTGAATATTTGATTAACAAATTCTTCCAAATCTTCTTTTTTCATATAACCGATAACATCGTCACTAAGTTCTGGTTTGAAAAACTTTGTAACAAATTCACCATTTTTTTTATCAATAACCGCAACTTCAAAATCATCTTTAAAGTCGCCGTATAATCCACTTCTTCCTCCCACGATTGAAAATTCAATTTCATCGTTATGAATACGAGTCATTTTACCTCCGTCAAGAGGATGTGGTTGTGCCCATTCAATAATATTTTCTATTGTAATCATTTTTTACTTTTTAATTGTTTAAGTTTAACTTCAAGTAGCTCAATATTGTATCTATCTTTTTGTGTCTTGTTTGGTTTGGTTCTAAGTTCTTGAATTAACTCAGTAACCTGTTGTATTTCACTTTCAGTTTCATCAACTTCAACAAATGGATATTTGGTGAGTTCAGGAAATGGGTGTTCTCTTTTTTCAGGTTGTATTGATTTATCACCAACACTTTTACCATACTTGTAAGCACCGTATACCACAGCACCCATCGCGGCAATTTTTATTAAATTTTTAAGTGTACTCATTTTGTTTCTAACGCCTCCATTTTAGATTTATTAATAAGATGCTCAGCTAAGGTGTAAGTATCAACATTAGTTGTGATAATTGAATTAACCAAATGTTTGTATGGTACGTGAACAAAGAAGTCCACGCCATTGAAGAATGTCAAATCGTTCTTAAGTTCTATACACCCTTGAACCATCTTCAAAAATAATTTGAATTGAGTTCCATTAACAAATGTTTCGTTCAAAAGTACACCTAAGGTCTCGTGTTGAATCTTGATAGTGTGCGATGCCATGTTCATGTTGTAGTAATTTAGAATACAAAAATAGTTATTTTATTTTAATTTACAAAATAATTATTCAATACCTGTTACGGTTTGTACCGTACCTTTTTGATTTACGTCACCAATTATACGGTAAGTTTTAATTTCACCTAAGTCAGGAAATTTAACCGCTTCAACAAAAATACCCCATTTATTAACTTCATTATTTACTGCAGGAGTAACAATATCTGTAAGGTCAACTAAATCATCCCAATTAGTAGTCTCAACAATATCACGAATAATACCTTGAGTCATATCTACTAGTACGTCATTGGCATGCATTACATTTAACAAGAAACTTTGTACATTGACTACATGGTACCTAACTATTGAAGTTAGAACCACAGAACGTTCATCCAGTGTGGTTAGAGTTTGAGGACTCAAATTCACAGTTTGAGTGATGATTGGTGTTACCCAAATTTTATCAAAGAAAGGTATTTTCCAATTAAGCCCAGGAGAAACTACACGATGGAATCTACCAGTTTTAAGGTGAACCCCAGCCTCCCATTGGTCAACAATTTTGAAAGGAAGGATGTCATGAATAAAGGTTACTAGGAGGTCAATTAATTTGTCAAACATATAATTTGGTTTTGTTTACAACAAAGATACGACAATTTTTTGAATCAGCCAAAACATTTTTGGTCGTCCAACAAAAAACCCTCCAATGTGGAGGGTTTTATATTATTGAGGTTTGTACCATTGTTGACTTTTTTCATCATAATACCATCCATCTTTGTAATCTCCAGGTTGTCCTGGCTCATCGGGTGGATATTGAGAAATTGTTTCTGTAGAAGTTGTTGTTGTCGTATTCGTTACTGGCGCTTTTGTACCTAAATCAGATTGAGGTTGTGTACCAGCATTGATTTGTTGAATCTCTTGTTTTGTAATATCTGGAACATCTTGGGTTAATTTTTGTGGATTTAAATATTCATCTTTAAATAATCCCCAAGCTTTACTTGTTCTTGGACCCATTCTACCATAACCTTTTCCTAATTTATTAAGAACACCATTAGCATATCCACTAGCCCATCCCGCTTTATTCTCATCTAACCAATCTTGGAATGCTTTAACCCCATTGATATCTTTTAATTCAGTTGGTATTTGTGGTGGTGCCGCGGGTGCCTTTGTAGTATTTTGATTAGTTGTTTTGTTCTGTTGTGCAAGATAAGATTTCATCGCATAAGAACTACAATAATATTTTTTATTCTCTTCCGAATTTGGGTTTAAACCCGAATTTTTCATAAATTCTTTTTGTTCCTTCCCCCCTGGTGAAACTTCTGGAACTTTTATATACCCCGTACAATCAACTATCGGGTAATCTTCAAAACCAAACTGACCTCCTTGTGACATCATTTGACCAAATTGCTTTTGTGCCTGTAGACTGGCCATAGGTGATGTTGGTGTTTTATTTATAAACGCATCACCATACCCTAATCCTGTTGTGGTATCTTCATTTAATTTTTGTTCAGAGATAACTTTACCTCTTTCATATCCAAAAAGAGATTTCATCCTTGATAGCTCTTCTATTACTAAATTATCTAAATTCATAATAATAAATATATCATAAAATAAAAAACCCCATCCGTAGAAACGGACAGGGTTAAGGCAAAATAGGTTGAGAATACACCATCTTGTGAGAGACTTTACAGGAGATTATTGTTTCCTCCGATTTCCACTTCCTTTTGAGAAGTACCTCTCAGTCACGGTCAATTAGATTAACCAATCCTAAAGTCGTAATATACTCTATTCTTACTCATCACTCTTCTAGGTTGCCACCCAAACTCATCCTTGCGGGATTAGAGAACTTTCAAAACAATCGTATCGGGTTTGGGACCCTTTACGGCCATGAACAACTCATGACTAAGTAGTGACCTGTCTACCACGACTGACGAACACTTTTCCTTTATTGATTTATAAGTTGTTAAACCTTAATTAACAAAGTTGTGATTTGTGGATAATAGATGTAGCGGTCCGTCAAACCAGATGTCTCATCTTTTGAACGAGACGATACTGAACTACACCTTGAAGTCTCCCGACCTCCATACTTTAAGTCTACTTCATAACTCCTACCTTGGTAGGTGAAGAGTAAGGAGAACAACAGCACCACCTGTACGAACTCTTACCTTTCGGTTTTAAGTCTACTCTAATATTGAACTCCGCAATTGTATAGTTGGACGACCATACTTCTTACATCAGCCCTACGAGTTATTCTTATTGGTGTTCCCACCTCAACCAAACGACCCACATCGCTTGGTCACCCAACCACTTTCCCTACAGTGTTACCCTCAGTACTAAAGGTCAGATGATATCCCGCTTGTCTACTCGAGCTCCGTTTCCGAAGCCGCAACCGTTCCAATCAAGAACAAGTCACTTTATACTACTTTCATAGTTTATTTATGGACTATAGACCGCCCAATATCTTTATCAGTTATCTCAAAATAAACCCGAAGGTCTCATTATCAACATCCTGAACGGATAATATTTTTATTCAAAGAACTTTTTTAAGAATGAAGAAAAGGGGAAACTTTACGACCAAGTAAACTTGGAATCTTTACAACCCCTTCTCTTCATTTGTCTTACAAAGGTAAGAATGTTTTGGGAAACAGTCAAACTTTTTTGTAAGTTTTTTTGAGCCGATAATACAACAAATAATTCTTAAGACCCCCTACTCTTAATAGGACAGGTTTATTCGGTTATCATTTCAAAGAACAAACAACTCTCGTCGTTTGGATTTCAAAGATAAGAAGAACTTTTCAATTCGTAAAATCTTTTTAAAAAAAATAGGGAACCTTAATTTTATGACCGTAGTCAACCCATTCTTAGTTGCGAGGGCGAGATTCGAACTCGCGACCTAAAGGTTATGAGCCTTCCGAGCTACCACTGCTCTACCTCACGATATATCTTAATGATTACAATCCCACTTCCCCACGGTCACCTATCCACGTCATGCGCTGGTTGTACCAGCGGGTGTAATCAAATTTTTAAAGAGCTAAACAACATCCGATAAAAAACCCCACAAGTTACTTAAATCTCTCAATCTTTTCACTTGTGGGATAAGGTTGTCTCACAAAGGTAATCAACAGTTTTGACACCGTCAAATTTTTATGAAACTTTTTTTGGGGATGTTCACCTTTTCAGGTGTGGAAATATAAATATCTCCATTTTCATCAAAGTCTTACAAAAATAATAACTTTTTTTTAATTATCAAGTTTTTCAACAATTTTTTTTAATTGTCTGTTCATGTCAATACAACAGTACACAGCAAAGGTAACCATTACGACACCTAACGTTATTAATAAAGTCATTTTAAATTATTTAATTTTTTTATTTCTTCTTTCGCCTTTTTAGTGAAATGAATATATGCCCATACATTGGCAACAATTGATACTACAAACCAAACAATGAATAATATTTTCATGATAGAATTATTTCAGCAAGTTTATGGAAATATTCACCTGATGTTTCAGGTTTAATTTCTTCTAATGTAAAGTACCCACACTCTGTATGTTCTTCCCCATCTATAGCATTTAATAAATCGGGATATAATGGAGTCTCCACATTCAATAAATACACATACATAAACCCTTTAACCTTTTTACCATCTCTGGTATGTCTTGGTATCAATCCAACAAATGTTAATTCAACATCGTTTATGTTTAACGCTGTTTCTTCAAAGAATTCTCTTTTGGCCCCTTCTTGGGTAGTTTCGTTCTCTTCCAACTTACCACCAGGTATTGACCACATTCCAAGAAATGAACCTAAATTGTTTCTTTTACATAAAAGAAGTTTGTTTTGATGTTTTACCGCCACTCCTACGTATCTTTTTTTATCCATGGTATTTATAATATATGCAAGTTAAAATTAATGATAATATTTTCAATGTCAAAACTTTAGTAGATAAAAAATCTCAAGCTATCGGTATGATGTACAAGAGATTTGACTCTACGTTTGACGGTCTGCTGTTTTTAATGGGTGGTAAGAAACAATGTTTTTGGATGAAGAACTGTATCATACCACTTGATATCATCATAATAAAAAATAATGTTATTGTGAATATTCATTTTGATTGTCCTCCGTGTAATGAAGACCCTTGTCTATCATATTGTGGAAGAGGTAATATTGTTTTAGAATTGGAAGGTGGTACTTGTGAAGACTTGAATATACAACCTGGTGATTCTGTAGAATATATCTTTTAGTTTTTCCAAATAGTTTCTTCAATATTATCTTTATGTGAAAGGTATCTTGCCAAAACAAAGAAGAAATCACTTAGTCTGTTTAAATAAATTGTAATGGGATTTAACTTGGCAAAGTTGTCAAGAACAATACATTCTAGAACTGTAATTTCAGCTCTTCTAGTGACTGTTCTACAAATATGAGCCAAACTCACAACTCTATTTCCTTTAGGTAATATAAAATTTTTTAATACTGGAAGTTCTTCATTCATCTTATCCATCCAATCTTCAAGAATTTTTGAGTCCTCAGAAGTTATTTCAGTTAATTCCACATTATTATCATTGATGATTGTGGACCCTGCGTTGAATAGATTCCATTGAATCATTTCAAACGAAGCTTCAGAATATACCAATTCGCTCCTTAATAAACCTATGAATGAATTAAGTTCATCTAAAACCCCAACAGCTTTAATTTCTGGAGTCATTTTGGAAATTCTTCTTCCTGACAAAAGACTTGTACTTCCGTCATCTCCTTTCTTTGTGTATACTTTATTTGACATACACAAAATATAAAAAATAATTAATTAAGATTCAACTGACTGTTTGGATTCCTCAATCTTTTCTTGGAGTTTTTTTCTGAACTCCTGAGCAATCATCTTTGTAAATTTAACATAAGGATGGTCTTCTTTTTCTGAATCATAACGATAAGTCCCTTGAGGAGGTCTTGTACTTCTACCCAAATAATTTAATCCACTAATATTGGTTATACACTTATGTCCACCTGAGTTTGCTTGAATCAAGTCCCAAGCATTTATTAATATATTATCTAACATGTTTTTTTCTCTGTCGGTTAAATCTTTGAATGGTTTTTCCATCATTTCTTTAACTCTCAACAAAGCCTCTTCCCCTTTAGGTAAACCAATAAATTTTCCACCATAAATCGCATCAAAATCTTGGAACGTAAACCCAATACTTTCAGGGTTAACACTTGTTTCACTAATCCACTTTATTGATGATAACGGTATTTTTTTTTCTTTAAGTTGACCTTCCCACTTTGATATAACTTCTTGGGCAATCTCACCAAGGTTAACACCTTTAAGTTGCCTTTCCTTTTTAAACGGGTTACATGAAGCCTGTACCAACCCCATCGGCCAAACCATAATGAGAAAGTCTGCCTCAGGATTATTTCTAAATGGGGTATACCTGTCATATGACCCAGGCTTGAACATACTACCTCCACCGTATTGGTAAATAATATTGTCTTGTACTTCGGGAAATCCCTTCATTTGTTCTTTATAATCTTCTGCATTTTTTTGTAATTCTTCTGGCTCAGGTGCATTAGTTTCTTTCATCCACTCTTTAATATTATTCAGAATATTCATTAACGAAGGTTCTGAATCCATAACAAGTCTTTCCAAAAATCCTGGTTTGTTTTTAAATGCCAATATCAATTTGTTAATAACAAATCCCAATAACAATTTATTTCTTTGAAGTGACTTATCTTTATCTATTCTATAGATATAATTTACCACCTCATCTGGCGTTATGTTTTGTCTTGCAAAGTCTGCCGAATCAACTGTGTTGATTAATAAAACATCTGAACTTGGGAATAATTCTTTTGGTGAAACAACTTGAGATATTGTTTCAACATTTGAACGAGCTTGTCTGAAAGATTTAGATGTTCCTTTTTCAGCACCAACTTGTTTGTCATGATGGTCTGTGTGAATTTTGAACATTGGTTTTCCGTGCGCAAAATCAACGAGGACTGGCATTACATCACCAGTTGCGTCGTTCTTTTTAACCGAAAATTCTTTATCACCATATTGTATAATGTGAGCACCAACAACGTCAATACCGTTATTCTCAAGGTATTTTTTCATCGCAATAGCAGTAGTAACCCCATCTAAATCTTGATGAAAATAAATTTCGGCTTTAGGATATCTCTTCCTTAAAGCCGAAATGTCTCTTATACCGCTTTCCTTAATTATATTTTTCATTAATCGGAATAAACAAATATTTCTAATTTCCCACTTGGGTTAAGGGATAAATTAACTTGTTGGAAATATCTTCCCTTGTCTTCTGGACTGATACTTCTCATAATCACCTCGTCTCCAGTCTTGAAGTTAACAAAATCTAATGGAGTAATTGTCATTCCTTTTGTTAATAACAAGTCTTTATTATCTTTTTTGATTGAGGGTTTTCCCTTTACTGTCAAAACATTGAAGGTTCTTTTCTTAGCTTCAGGGAAGTTTGATAATGCCGTTTTCAAAGACATTTGTGTACCCAATACGCCATTAGGTGATTTTGGTTGTTCTTCAATAACCTTTTTGACGATTCTTTCCAAATCTGATTCCGTGATTCTTATTACTTTTTTTACCATACTAGTATTTTAATGTAAGTCTATATTTTAATTGATTAATGTCTGCCAACATTTCATCTCTTAGATTTAATAAATCACTATCATATCTTGAATCTAAATGGTCGGACATACCTACAAAAAATTCAGTAATTCCATCCATAAAGTTTTGTACACTTAATGATTTAATATCTTGAAACATAATTGAAAACTCTGGCTCAAATTCAACTCTACCATATTTTCCCATCATAGCTTCTACAAATTTATCTATGATGTCACCTAATGAATCATATATTTCACCATATGCTTTGTGTTTAGCGTCTCCAAATGTTTGCCAATGTAAAAATTTGAACTGTAATTGGATTTGTATTAGTTTCAGAGTTAATTCTTCTTTCATTTTTAATTATAATTAATTGTTTTTTTATAATGCCGCTAAAAATTCTCCTTTAGCTGTTCCTCCAAAAATACTACTGAAAAAGTCCCCAATAGGGTTTCCTGAACTAGTAGGTTTAGAAGAACTTGATGTTGATGTTGGTTGTTGTGTTTGAGTGTCAGGAATTTCAGCGTCTCCAAAAGATTCTTGTGCATACTGTTGAGCTTGTGGTGTTTTTTGATATTCCGCAAATTTTGATTCTAATTGTTCTTGACCCATTTCTTTCAACGCCTCATCAGGACCAACAAAATTACCTAACCCTAAGAAATCTAAAAATCCTGCCCAAAGTTTGGTTTGTCTCATTAAAGACCTAACTGATGCATTTCTTCCTATTAATTGAGGCATCCCTCTAAAAATAGTTTTCCATGAAAATAAACCTTTAGTTGTTCTATAAGATGTGAATAAACCACTTTCTTTTGACGCCTTGATTAATTTTTCAAGTCCTGCAACTTGTTGGGCTTTAGTTAATTTTGGCATATTTTTTGCAAAAACACCTGCTCCATATCTAACCGTTTTTCCTTTAATCGCACCTTTTTCAAATAACTCTATCCATTGTGTAATAGTTCTTTTCATTCCACCAGGCATTGGGACTCTTTTAACTAAGTCTTTAATTTTTCCCGCATATTTCCCAACTCCACTAACAAAATTTCCTACAATACCACCTGATTTAGAAATTTTAGCTAATTCAGCAGCAGCTTCGGCTGACTTACCAGCCTTTGATAATTTCATAACCCCATTTAACGCCTTCGCACTTGGTGCTCCAATCTTTAACGCACCCATTACAGGTTTTGCAATTAAATCACCAGCGTATGGTATTGCCGAAACAAATGATAAAAATCCAAATAGATAATCGCCTTGGCCTATGTATGAAATACCGTTTATAGCATCTACAACACCTGTAGGGTCAAAAATACCTACAACATCACCTAAAGTATTATACCATTTATCTTCTTTTATCAACATGGCCTTTTTTGGATGCAACACTTTCATCATCTCAACAACCATTTCTTTTTCTTCGTCGTTGAATCTTGCCCAATTTTGTTCGGCTAACTTTAGATTTTCCTCTTTTGTGATTAAATCTTGGATTATCTGCAATTGTCTTTCGTTTATAATAATTTCAGCCATCTGTATTTTTCTTAATAAATATCCATATAAATAAAAAAAGGGTCATACGACCCTTTTATTATATACCTAATTCCATTTGTCTATTTTTATCTATAAAATGTTGAACTCTTTCTTTAGCCACTTTACTATAACTTTCACTTAATTCTATTCCTAACCATCGTCTTCCACTAACTTCAGCAGCAACTAAACTAGTACCACTACCCGTGAATGGGTCAAGAACTAAATCATTCCTGTATGTAAGAATCTTAATTGCCTTCATTGGAATGTCCATTGAAAAGGTGGCTTTAGTTTGTTGTTTAGTATCTGCAAAGTATTCCCACTGACCATAAACCAAACTCATAAACTCTTTCTTATCTTCTTCTTGATACATCATCTTCTGTTTGATGCTACCATCTTCTTGTTCTAAATCAACCAACTCCCCTTTCCACTGTGGTTCACCCTTAACTTTCTTTATGTGATTCTTTTTGTATCCAAGAATAACACACTCTTTAGGGTTGTAGATATAAGGTGCTGATGGAGACATCCATGAACCCCAAGCAGTAGTCTTACTTCTGTGTGGTGAATTCTCATCAAGGTCAACTAATCCAAAGAATTTAAACCCAAGGTTCTTCATAATCTGATAGAACTCAGACATGAATAGTATTCTTCCACCTCTATCCTGTACGTTTACTTCGTATGGAATGTTTACCGCAATTCTTCCGTCATCTTTAAGAATCCGATATGACTCTGACAACCAATCTTTTGTGAACTGCCAATAATCTTCCATAGATTGTCTGTCGTTATAACTATCGTAATCAATCCCCACGTTGTATGGTGGTGATGTTACTATCAAGTCTACACAAGACTCAGGAAGACTCGCCATCACTTTAATACAATCCCCATTAATTATTTTATTTGTTTCTAACATTATAGCTTACCTTCTTGTTTTAATTGTTTTCTAATTTTAGTTGCAGATATTTCACTGACTTCTTGTGGTGGTATATGTTCAATAATATCATAACCAACTCCTCTTCCAAAATTAACCGATTCAATGTCAGGAATTTTGATAATTTCAACTTTTTTTTCACGAATCAAATCCATCAATTCAACAACTAAGTTTGAATGTACTTGATTTGCCGTGAATGGATTTTTTTCATCGGGTTCTATATCCCTAATACAAATTAAAACATTTTTACCCTCTTTTAACCTTTGGTCAATTAACCATCTATGGCCTGCATGCCACGGTTGCCATCTTCCAATAAACATTGAATATTGTTTACCATGGTTATTCTTTAATTTTGGGTCTCCCTCTACGTGAATCTTTTCCATTATATTTTTAATTTTTCTCTAATTTCTTGAAGACTGTCATAAACTTTTTTATTGGTTGTATCAACATCAATAAAGTTCTCTAATGGTTTTTCATATCTTTCAACATGAAACGATTCTCGCCCTCTAATCTCATTGGTATGAATATAAAGTTCAACAATATCTTCTCCCATTTTTTGTTTGAAGTTTTCTCTTTGGTCTCTATACGGTGACACTAAACAAACAACAGGGTTCATCTTTTTTTTATGTAGAAACTGTGCGATGTTTTGTGCCAATTCAATATTCTTTCTACGTCCTTGTTCACTATAATCTTTGTTCTCAAAGATTTCTCTGATGTCATCTCCATCAACTAATACTGCTTCACCTTGTAATGCGGCTATTAACCAATTTCCTAAAGTAGTCTTACCCGCACCAGGTTGTCCTGTTAACCAATAAATCATTTCTGTAAGTTTTTAATTTTACGGTCTAAATAAAATGCTGCTTTTTTTAGGTCTTCTAACTCTTTTGTTTCATCTTTCTTACCTGCTCTAGCAACGTATTTTACAACGTTGAAGAGGTACGCATCTTTATCTAACTCCCATGCCTCACAGACTTTAATTACTTCATATGGATTATCTACACCACCATAGTGAGCAGGTCCATTTACCATTTCTTTACTCATTTTTTCCCCATTTTTTTTCCATGTAATCAATGTAATCTTCTGTTCTATTACCATTGTATAAGAAGTATACAAAATAATAATCCCAAATCCAGTCTAATTTTCTTAATAATTTTTTCATTACTTAGATTTCTTTTCAGGTTTAGAACCTTTCTTGTAAGGTTTCTTTTCTACTTGTTCTGTAGGTTCTTCTGTTGTTGTTGTTTCTTCAACAACTTTCTTACCTCTTGATAATTTCCATTCTGTTTTGGAAACATATTGCCAGCTTAAGCCGACCATGTTCATTGCGGTTTTGTCATCAACTCTTTTGATGTCACCTACTTCAACGTCTTTAGACGCTCTGATTGATTTAATACACTTCATTGGTTTGTTCCTCCATGTTTTGGTTTATAATTAATAAAATTTCTGCATCGGTTTTTCCCTCTAAAAATAAATCATGTATTCTTGAAGATAAGTCATCTTCAAAATATAACATGTCACTTTTTCCGTAATATCCTCTTAAATTATTGTTTTTAAGTGCCTCAATACAGCTACCAAGGTCCACATGTCTTTTGTTGAATCCCATTTATAAAATATAAATGAATTATTATTCAGAGTCAAAATTATTTATCTTTTCATAGTTAACTATTTGAAAGACATATGCCATAATTTTGCGTTTCATGATTGGTATGAGAGTTTCTTCCATTGGGAATGGTTGTGTACATCTCGCTTCAAATATTGGAAATTCTTTAAATCCTTCAATGTCTGTCCATGTAGAAAAGGTTTCAATGATGTGAAGTAATGTTATATCACTTGGTTGTCCTTCGTGAATTAATTTAAGATAAGTTTTATTGTTATGTCTATCTCCTTTTGGTTTTTTTATTTCATATTGCCAAACCATGACTTTATTCTCTTCTTTATTATAAAAATATATATAACCAAGACCTCCACTTAAGTTTTTTTTATTTTTCTTGATTGAAATATCTAAATTATCGTAGGCTAAATTCCAAATTGACTTTGCCACATTGAATGCATCAAATAACTTATTACCCGAATAACGAATTGTTTTATCTAATTCACCTTCTTCATCTTTAGTTAGTTCTCTTGGTTTTTTTGCAACAAGTTCTTTAACCAAAATTTCATCGTCACATGATTCAAATTTCTTATTTGTTAAAAGCAGAGTATTCTCTTTAACCAAAGATTGTATATTAGCCAGATGTAAGGATAACTCAACAAAGTCAGGATATATTTCTAAATTATTGAATCTCTTCTCACACTTTTGAAGATAATCCAACAATGTATATTTGTTGTATTCAAAATCTATAGGTTCTTTTAACATCCATTCAGGACTTAATTTGAATGATGTTTTTTTCTTTCTTCCCATTTAACAATTATAAGATTGGTTATTTGGTTAATCAATTCTCATTACATAAAATAACTGGTCTTGAACCGTTATTTCGTCAGCACTTCCATCGTAACTATTAAGATTATGTCCATATCCATCAGTATCAATAACCGCTTGGATGAATTCATCTTTATCAATATACTCGGACCATTCTAATCCATATTCATTCATAAACCACTCAGGGTCTCTTCTAACATCACTAATTAAATCTTGAACTTTGTCATCAATTAAATCTTCAGGAAATTCTCCTTCTGGTGAATTTTCAATATCATCAATTTCATCCTCGTACTCAACAATCATGTCAGTTAATTCATCAATTTTTTCTTCAATTGATTCATCATCTTCACCACCATACTGTTCTTCAAAATTTGAAATAAGTTTTTGAGTCTGAGATATTCTCATCTTCAAAATATCAATCTTTTCATCTTGTTCATCAGATAATTGTCTTTCACTCTCGTCAAAATAAGCGTCAGGATTATTTCTAACATCATCATCATAAACTTCTTCAGCGTAACTTATAACGGCTTCAGTATCAATGTGTTCTTTGGCAAATCCTGAATTGAACCCTTCGTACCCAATGTCATCAATTAAAGATTCAACCGCATCATAAGCACTACTTTGCATTTCATCCTCATCTCCAACAGCAAATCTTCTATTATCTAAATCAGCATTAATTACTTCAAATTCAGTTGTGTCGTAGTGTGAACCAGTTGGAATGATGTTATAAACATCAATGTAGGTTTTGTATTCCTCTAATTCATCTTCTAAGTCGCTAATTTGGTCAAGTAAATCTGTTCTAACATCTTCACTGTTGTCATATTGCAATTGAAGTTCTTCAATTTCATTTTGAATTCTCAACATGTCAGCTCTATCATTATTATCTAATACAGTCAGTCTTTCGTTGTCTTGGAGATACTGAAGTAAAGCATGAGCTTTCAATCCAACCTCAGGACAATCAGGTCCGAGCTCCCATTCATTATCCAATCTTCTTTCTTGAGCCTCTTCTTCTCTTTGGTTTAATATTCTACGTGTTCTTAATCTTTCTAACCTTTCTTTTTCTTTTTTTGCCGATTCTTTATCTCTCCAAATTTTAAGTTGTTCTGCGAATTCCAATTCAAGATAATCATTAATTGAAGTTGTTATTTTTTTATAATTCTCTTCGCCAACAAGTTCAGATAAGTTCTTTATCGTCTCATCTTTAGCGTCATAAACAGTATTATCCCCATTGAACTTTTGTAAAATGGCAATTTTATAATATGGGTCGTTGGTCGGCTTTGTTTTATCTAAAATGTAAAATAATTTACCGTCTTGATTATATTGAGTAAATTGATGGTCAGTATCTGCAGCAGTACACCACTTAGTACCCTTACCATAATAACAAGATGATTGATATGTTAATGGATTTACAACAAAGAATCTTGGGTCTTCATAAACGACATTACCACCTTCTACTTTTTTAACTTCTCTTCTTGGTCTATTTGCATAATCAACCAATGCTTTATCCAATTGTTCTAAATTGTCATATGAGTTTATGTCTGTTAATGGAAGGTTTGATGAAATTCTATCAAACTCTCTTAACTTATTTACAAGGTCATTAAAATTTGAATTAAAATTAATTGAATCAAAAATTTTACCCGCCCACATTAAAAATTTTTTAGGGATTAAATCAATAATTTTTTTGAGTTGTTCTGGTGTATACTTTCTTGAATAGGTGTTTTTAAAATCATCAATTCGGTTCTCTAATATAATTTTTGAAAATTTCATTCAACTTTTATTTAATAAATATCTTTTGTCTTGTATAATTGGATTACAAACATATTTATAATAATAAACAAAACAAAATTTAATAATCATGGGATGCGGATGCAAAAATAACGGGAATCAAACTCCTCCTCAGCCACAAACACCTCAACAGGTGCAACAAGTACAACAGGCTAAACAAAACCAAAACGAAAGTATCAAATCTGCAATCAAAAAAACTGTAGAAAAATACTACAACGTAAACAAAACAAACACCAATGGTTGGGTTAAAGGATAAGTGATTTTCAAAAAAGTATTAGAAGGGACAATAAAATGTCCCTTTTTTTGTATTTATATGTTATGGAATATTCTTTGGAAGACATTGTGGAAAAATTCAATAATAATGACTTAGACGTTCAAAAGTATTTTAACGACTATGATACGTTTTTTAATATATTGAAGAAGAGAGGATTGATGGGTGAAGTTGACCCAAAGAATGCTGATGGCGGTGAATATTGGCAAAACGAATATCTTCTTTGGTTATATGAAAACGATAGAGAAAATTATTACAAATGGGTTCCAGGTTTATTGGGTGATGTAATTTTTGAAAATGGTAATGCTTATTTGGAAATTACAGATAGAGGTGATTTATCAAAATTGTTCTGTGATGGTCACAGATATGATTTATCAAGAGATACTATTGAAAATATTTTATCTGGTGATGGGGATGTCTTTGAACCTTATTGGGACACAACTCAAGATGTTTATGAAGACGTAATTGAAGAATTAACACCTGAAAATGACAAAAGACTTGGCAAGTATATTGTTAATATGTTAAATGGTAAGCAGGTATCTGCAGATACCGATGAACTTCAACTTATTGCTTCTGAACAAGGTCATCCTGACTATGTTGAAGTCAACATGGAAAATGTCAAAAGAATTATTGACGATGAGGAAACTATGAAAGAACTGCTTAATGACCAATTGAGTGATTTAAAAAATGAATTATATTCAATCCATAGTTCTGCATATAATTCAGCATATGAAGAAGAAGTTTGGTCCGAAATATGGAGTGAATTAGAGACATATTTTGAGGGTAATGGTGAATGGATTAGTAAACCACACCCATATAAGAAGAACACTCAAATTCAATACTTTAAAATCCCAATTAAGGATTTTGAAGGATATGTTAATGACTACCTATTTAATAATAAGGGATATGGTAATTCAGGTACTTTAGAATATCATGGAAGCTTCTTAGAAATAATGAAGGAAGACAGGGATTGTCTGAGTGCTCAAGCACCTGATTACCCTGATAGTCGTAGGGTAGACAAAAATATAAACGAATATTTCAAGGATTACATTTAATGAATATAGTTAATAAGATATTAAAGGTTCTTGAAGAACAACGAGGGTTTACCCCACGTAAAACTCCGCCGAAGAACATCAAGAACATCTTGGGTCAGATTGATTTGTTTGAAATGTATCCAAAGATTTATGCACTTGTCATAAAAGATGATAAGTTAAGAGCCAGGGTATTCATGAGATACCAAGAATTTTATGAATCAGATTCAGATTCATTCAGAGGTCAAGGTTTCAAATGGCAAGACTACGTCAAGTTTTATAAAGAGAAGACAAAGAAAGATTATTTTTCTTATCACGAAGATTGGGCTGGTTATAATGTACCGTGTACATCTATTGAATCTTGTATCGCTAAAATACCTGACATGAATTTCTACGACTTAATTATGTTCAGTGTTGTTGATACTATTAAGTCCAAGGTTGGTGGTGACAATTATTATCTTATTGGCATTGACCAATCAACTGGTGATGACCCATCATTAATCTTTCATGAGGTTGCACATGGGTTATGGTTTGTGAATCCAATTTACAAAACAAAACAATTTAGAAACATTGAAAGGATGGAGCCTCGTGTTAGAAACGTTGTTGCCAAAAAGATAACAGGAATGGGTTACGGTGAGAATGTTGTGGATGATGAGATTCAAGCATATTTATCTACAGGTATTGGTGATGAGATGACAAGAATCAAAGATATCAAACAAGCCCAACTTCCTTTTAAAGAAACATTTGATTCTTATTCAGGAAAGATTAAACCGAAAAGAATTCCAATAGATTGGAGCACGGATTTAGATAGATGATAAAATTTATACCAATATTATCTGACGTTATTAACGAACAAAAAAGACATAAGTTTGAACCAGAAACTTATGCTAAAATTCATTCACTTGTTAACCAACTATGGAACGATAGAGACAAAGAATATAAAGGTAAAACCATTGTTGATTACGTACCAATAACAGTCAAAGACGGAACTCAAGGACAAGTTCAAATCAGAGTTAACCCAAGATTAAAATATATTGGTTATATGGGAACCAAGCCAAAAGATTCAAGAGACCCAATGGATATTTACATTGAGGTTAATCCAAAATTCTATGAATCAAAAAAGAATCTTTATTTAACATTATATCATGAATTGATTCATGCAATTGACCCAACTCAATCAACAAAATTAAATCAAAAATATCAAACAACTTACGATGAAAAATCTGATGAAAAGTATTGGGGTCATCCAATTGAATTCTTCGCAATTACAAATGAATTTTTAGAAGGGTTGGTACTTGAATTCAAAAGGAGAGCAGATAGAATAAGAAATGAAGATAATAGAAAACATCTTAACAAATCATTCAATAATATATTAAATTACTTTGCTAAAGGTGAAAAACTATCTAAAGTTTCTTCAGATATTCTATATAAGATTAATGATGAATATGTTAAAGAAAATGAAATTAGTAAAGTTTTAGATGATTTAATCACAAACAATCCTCATTTGGCTGATTACATTAAAATGCCTAATGACGTTCCTTATTATTTAAATTATGTTGAATTAATTAAAAAGTATAATCCGAAAATTTGGAGACGATTCTTAACCATGTTGGTTAAAACAAAAGATGAAATTGAAAATATCATAAATAAAAAAGGGACTTAAACTAGTCCCTTTTCTTTTGCTATTAATTCTAATTTTTCTAACTTATTTAAACTTGTTTCTATTACAAATGCCTGTTCTTTAATTGCTTCAATACAAAGTGCAACAATATCTTGATACTTTACAATAAGGTATTTCGGTTCTTCCCCAACTACTACCTCAGGTAATGCTACTTTCAATTCTTGAGCGATAAATCCAATATCTCTTTTTGTTATATCAGGATTTTCACCGTCTTTAATCCAAAAGAAACTAACTCCTCTAATTTTTTTAATTTTCTTTATTGAATCTTTTAAAAGCTTAATGTCTTTTTTAAATCTAATGTCTGAAGGACCTGTAGGACCAATGAACCCTTGTGCGCCTTGGTTACCTTGAGCCCCTTGAGGGCCTCCTCCACCTTGAGCACCCTGTCCTCCACCAGGTCCTTGTGAACCTTGAGCTCCTTGGCCACCAGCAGAACCTCCTTGTGAACCTTGAGCCCCTGTTGGACCTTGAGGTCCTTGAGCTCCCTGGCCTCCTTGTGAACCTCTTGGTCCAGTAGCACCTGTTGGTGACGGACCTGGAACACCTATCGCACCTGTTGGACCTTGAGAACCTTGTCCTCCTTGTGAACCTTGGGCTCCTTGTCCACCTTGGGAACCTTGTCCACCTTGGGAACCTTGTCCACCTTGGGAACCTTGAGCTCCTTGAGCTCCTGTTGAACCTCCTCCACCTTGAGAACCTTGTCCTCCTTGTGAACCTTGGGCTCCTGTTGCTCCACCACCTCCTTGCGAACCTTGACCTCCTTGTGAACCTTGGGCTCCTGTTGCTCCACCACCACCTTGAGCTCCTTGAGCTCCTTGTCCTCCTTGAGAACCTTGGGCTCCTGTTGCTCCACCACCTCCTTGGGCTCCTTGGGCTCCTTGTCCTCCTTGAGCTCCTTGGTTACCTGTAGCTCCACCACCACCCGCAGTACCTTGAGAACCTTGTCCTCCTTGGGCTCCTTGGTTACCTGTAGCTCCGCCACCACCTTGAGCTCCTTGGGCTCCTTGACCTCCTTGGGCTCCTTGGTTACCTGTAGCTCCTCCACCACCTTGGGCTCCTTGGGCTCCTTGACCTCCTGTAGTGCCTTTAGCTCCTTGGGCTCCTTGTCCTCCTTGGGCTCCTTGAGCTCCCTGACCTCCAGTACCTCCTTGAGCACCTTGAGCTCCTGTACCACCCTGAGCACCTTGAGCTCCTTGACCACCTGTTCCTCCTTGTGCTCCTTGTGCTCCTTGTCCTCCCTGAGCACCTTGAGCTCCCTGACCTCCTTGTGAACCTTGGCCTCCAGTAGTACCTTGAGCACCTTGACCACCTTGAGCACCTTGACCTCCTGTTCCTCCTTGTGCTCCTTGTGCTCCTTGTCCTCCCTGAGCACCTTGAGCTCCCTGACCTCCTTGTGAACCTTGAGCACCTGTGTTACCTTGAGCTCCCTGACCTCCTTGTGAACCTTGTCCTCCTTGTGAACCTTGGGCTCCCGTAACACCTTGAGCTCCCTGACCTCCTTGTGAACCTTGTCCTCCTTGTGAACCTTGAGCTCCTGTATTACCTTGAGCCCCTGTACCACCTTGAGCTCCTTGAGCTCCCGTATTACCTTGAGCTCCTTGAGCTCCTGTATTACCTTGAGCTCCCGTATTACCTGTATTACCTTGAGCACCCTGAGCTCCTGTAGGACCTGTATTTCCTTGGGCACCTGTATTACCTTGAGGTCCAGTTGGTTGAACCGCTCCTTTCCATCCTGTACTATCTATAATTGTTCCAAAAGTATTAATTAAAGACGTACCTAATCTTAAATCAGCACTTGGAATTGTGATTGTTGGCTGAGTTGAATTGAAAGCCAAATAAGTTGTTGCGCCTCTTTTAAATTTAACTGACCCTGTTTCAATAACCAAAGTAGTTACTGTACTAGCAGTATCATAAAAATCAAATTTACCCGACCCAGGAGTTATTATTATATTTTCAGCCACCTATTAATTCTTTAAGTTTGTTTATTCTTTGATAAATAGAATCAATTATTTTTTGTTGTTCTTGTATTGAACCAAATCCCAAACTTACCATCGCACCATATTCAATTGATTTAAATCCATCATCATCAGTAAATACTAATTCAGGAACCACATTTTCTACTTGCTGAGCAATTAAACCAATCGCTGGCCCTTTAAATGCTTCTTGTACTGCAATATTTTTATCATCTTTAATTTTTGTATGCTCATGGTCCCAAACGAAACTAACACCTTCAACACTTTTTGTTTTAGAATAAACATTATCAATTTTTTTGATATTATCTTTCAGTCTCATGTCAGATGGAGGACCTGTAGTACCTTGAGCACCTTGAGGTCCTGGTGCACCTGTAGGTCCTGTTGGTCCTTGAGCTCCTTGTGTTGTACCCGCAGGACCTGTAGCTCCTTGAGCACCTTGGGGTCCTGGTGTACTATTCTGAGCACCTGTAGCACCTCCCCCACCTTGAGCCCCTTGAGCCCCTATATTTCCTCCATCTCCTACACCTCCCTGAGAACCTTGGGCTCCTTGACCTCCTGTTGGACCTCCCCCACCTTGTGAACCTTGAGCTCCTGTAGTACTTCCCGCAGCACCTGTTGCTCCTTGTGTTGAGCCTTGTGCTCCTTGATTTCCTGGAGCACCTGGTACCGACCCTTGAGCTCCTGTCGCACCAGCGGAACCTCCTCCACCTTGTGAACCTTGGGCTCCTGTGTTACCACCTTGGGCGCCTGTTGAACCTCCACCACCTTGAGCCCCTTGAGCACCTGTTACAGAACTTTGAGCACCTGTTGAACCTCCACCACCTTGAGCCCCTTGGGCACCTTGGGCTCCTGTGTTACCACCTTGAGCCCCTGTTGAACCTCCACCACCTTGAGCCCCTTGGGCTCCTTGGGCTCCTGTTGAAGCTCCCTGAGCCCCTTGTGAACCTTTACCACCTTGTGACCCTTGAGCACCTTGGGCTCCTGTTGCAGCTCCTTGAGCTCCTTGTGAACCAGTACCACCTTGCGCCCCTTGAGCACCTTGGGCTCCTGTTGAAGCTCCTTGAGCTCCTTGTGAACCAGTACCACCTTGTGCCCCTTGAGCACCTTGGGCTCCTGTTGAAGCT
>Ga0214923_10000704_pt1 | contig 49749 bp, 49 predicted proteins | sample LL1510_MetaG_FD_177993 | JGI IMG/M metagenome (GOLD analysis project Ga0214923, IMG submission 177993) | Freshwater microbial communities from Lake Lanier, Atlanta, Georgia, United States - LL-1510 | ecosystem: Environmental > Aquatic > Freshwater > Lake | place: USA: Georgia | collected...
AAGTTTTCATGGGGGATACCGGATCTTTACCACTCGGAGCTATTTTAGGAGTGAGTGCGATTCTTTTGGGAAGGACTCTTTTGCTTGCTCTGATCGGTGGTCTTTTTGTTCTTGAAGCTCTTTCAGTGATTTTGCAAGTGGGTAGCTACCGCTTGCGTGATAAAAAGCGTATTTTTCTTTGTGCACCTCTGCACCACCACTTTGAGTACAAAGGGTGGGCTGAGACTAAGGTAGTGATTCGTTTCTGGATTGTGGGGCTTTTGCTTGCATTGATCGGAATCGGCTCACTGAAGTTTCAATAGAGCTGCGTGTTTAGTATAAATTCAACACGAAGAGGCAAAGAAAGGAATTGTTACAAAGAAAGAGCTGCTTCGTGCCTGCGTTTTTAGTGTAAATGCAACACAAAGAGACGAAGAATGAGAAAATGCAGTCTCTCAAAAGGGTCAAAAATGCGAGTGATTATTCTTGGTTATGGAGTCAGTGGACAGGCAGCAGAGCGCCACTTCCTATCCCTTGGAATGCAACCAATCATTTTGCAGAACGACCAACCTTTTGATTTTCAAGATGATGATTTAGTGATCAAATCTCCTGGGATCCGTCCCGACCATCCTTGGGTGAGAGCTGCGAAAAATTTTGTAGAAGAAGCAGAGCTTGGATTGCAGCGGTTGAAAGGTAAAGTGCTGGGTATCACGGGCTCCAATGGCAAGACGACCACAACCCTTCTCGTCGCTCACGTAACAGGAGGCATTGCTTGCGGCAATGTAGGTAAAGCCCTTTTAGATGTCCCAGAGGCTGAAATCTATGTTGTCGAGCTGAGCTCTTTTCAATTGATGGGCATCAAGGGTGGAAGCTATTTTGATGCGGCTTGCATTTTGAATATCACGACCAATCACCTCGACTGGCATCGCTCTTGGGAAGAGTATGTAGGCGCCAAGTTGCATCTGGCCGATTGCATGAAGAAAAATGCGCCCTTGTTTGTCTCAGATAAGAAATATGGTTTCGAGATTTTTGATGAAAGGCTTGAATCGATATTTGGAGTCAGTTATAGAGATGAGCGATTTCACGTCATGCCACATGATAGGCAGAATATTGCGGCAGCTTTCGCGCTTTGCCAAAGTGTAGGTGTGACAAAAGAGCAATTTCTTGAAAGGCTCGCTACCTTCAAGAAACCACCACATCGTATGGAGTTTGTTGCTACTCAAAAGGGAATAGACTTTATTAACGATAGTAAAGCGACGAGTATCGATGCTGTAAAAAAGGCACTGGCTTCTGTGCGAAAGCCTGTTCACTTGATTGCAGGGGGTGTTGACAAAGGGGGCAGCTTTAGAGAGCTGCTCGCAATTGGCTCTTTACGTTCTGTCTTTGCTTTAGGGCAAGCAGCAGAGCGTATTGAAAACGAGTTAAAAGATGCGTTGACGGTCACTAAAATCTCTTCCCTCGAAGAGGGGGTGACTCAAGCACGTCTTAGAGCTCAAGCGGGAGAGTGTGTGCTTCTTTCTCCGGGCTGTTCAAGCTATGATCAGTTCCGTAATTTTGAGGAGAGAGGTGAAAAGTTTAAGGAATTTGTATTGAATGAGGGGAAAGGATGAACCGTAGAGACACCATCATCATCGCCGTTCTCGTGAATGCAGGACTCCTCATGGTTCTGTTTGCGACTGCGACACGTTCGGGAGAAAAGGCTGAGAAGCCAGAAAAAAAGGTAGAACTTGCAAAAGAACTTCCGACAAAAAAAGTAGAGAAAAAACTGGTTCCAGAACCAGAAGCTGAGAGTTTTGATGACTTTCTAGCTGCAGCCTTCTCAGAAGAAACTGAAGAAATTGTATTGGAAGATCTGCTTGAGCCAGAACCAGTTGCGCAACAAGTAGTAGCACCAGCTCCTCCAGTTGCTCCTCCACAGCAAGAAAACATGATCAAGGTTACGGTGAAAAGTGGTGATTTTCTTGAGAAGATTGCGCGCAACAATCACACCACTGTTGCAGCTATTATGAAAGCTAATAACATCTCCTCTACAAATCTCCGCGTAGGACAAGTACTCAATATTCCCGTAAAAGAGAAGCCTGTAGAGAAGTCTGCAGAAGTGGCAGTTGCGTCTTCTCCTCAGACAGGTGGGGAGTTTTACGTAGTTAAAGATGGTGATAGTCCTTGGCTGATCGCTTCGAAAAATCGTGTAAAGTTAGAAGATCTATTGCGTTTGAATGGATTGGATGAGCAGAGGGCCCGTCGCCTCCGCCCAGGTGACAAGCTTAGAATTCGATGAGGACACTTCTACTTGTCTGTGTAGGAGCGCTCTTTGCCATCGGTTTGATGATGGTTTTTAACACCTCATCCGCAGAGGTGTTAGATCGTGCACTTTCAAAAAGTACCCACCAAGCGCTCCTCCGTCAAGTTGCCTATGCGCTCATAGGCATCTTTTTTGCCTTTTTTATTTACAAAATGGGGTTTGATTCGCTGCTGCGCTTCAGCCCCTATTTTTTGATCTGTATAGCTGTTCTTTTGATTCTTGTTTTTGTTCCCCCCTTCGCAATGGCGCGCAACGGCGCCCACCGTTGGTTTTCTGTAGGCCGCTTTTCATTTCAACCCTCAGAACTGGCCAAATACCTTGTTCCATTTACATTTATTGAATGGGCTCTGACTCGAAAGGGTGAAATCAGCTTTTGGAATTTTTGCCGTTTCCTTCTTTTCTTGGCTCTCCCTATGGCACTCATCATGGTCGAACCCGACAATGGTACCGTGGCTGTGATCTGCGCCACTTTGGTGCCATTATTTTTCCTCACAAGAATTCCAATGCGTTTTTGGGTCATTCCCATGCTCATACTGACAGTTCTCGGGGGAGCTGTTGCCCTTCAGCTGCCCTATGTCCGCTCCAGATTGAATGTTTATCTCCATCCAGAAAGTGATATCAAAGGCAAGGGTCACCAAGCGCATCAAGCAAAAATTGCTGCAGGTTCAGGAAAATTTTTTGGTAGAGGAGCTGGTTCGAGTTTACAAAAACTTACTTATCTCCCTGAGGCTCAGAACGACTATATCGCCGCAATTTTTGCTGAAGAATTTGGTTTTGTGGGAATGTTAGTATTGATTACACTTTATATGTTGTTAGCATTTGCTGGATTTTCGATCGCGCTTACGGCGAAAGAGAGTTCGGGATGTTTGGTAGCTGCAACTATTACCTATCTCATCGCGCTCCAGGCGTTTTTGAATTTAGGAGTAGTTTCTGGCCTGCTGCCTAGCAAGGGGGTAAATCTTCCTTTCTTCAGTCAAGGCGGTACCTCCCTTGTTGCTAACATCATTGCATTGGCAACGCTCCTCAATGTGGGAAGAGATGGAGAAAAAGAAAAGAATCATACTCAGCGCAGGGGGAACGGGAGGTCATCTCTTCCCGGCACAAGAAGTGGCACGCGAGCTCGCCCAGGATGCTGAGATTCTTTTTGTCTCAGGTGGACTGGCACAATCGCGCTTCTTTGATAAAAATGGATTTTCTTTTGAAGAAATTCCCTGCTCTACCCTCTCTCGTAAAAAGCCGTGGCGCTGGCCGCGCCAACTCTTTTCAATTGTCCGAGGCACGCTTCAAGCCAACCGCATTTTAGACCAGTTTAAGCCCGATGCAGTAGTGGGTTTTGGCAGCTTCTTTTCACTGCCTGTTTTGATAGCAGCGAAGTGGCGTAAAGTGCCGATTATTTTACATGAGCAGAATGCTTTGCCTGGCAAGGTCAACCGTCTGTTCTCAGCTTATGCGGAGATAACAGGCATTACCTTTCCTGAATCAGCATCGCTTTTGAAAGGCAAAGCTGTTGAAGTTCTCTATCCGGCAAAAAAAAGACAACATGATAAAGACTGGAGCTATTTTGGTCTCTTTCCTGATCGCATCACGCTACTAGTCTTTGGCGGTTCTCAGGGAGCAAAAAGACTGAATGAAGCTTTTGCTGCGACGATTCCTTTTTTGGTGAAGCATTTGCCTCCTTTCCAGGTTTTGCACTTCACAGGGGGCCATAATAGCTTTGCGGAACTTTACAAAGAATATAATATTCCCTTCGTTGAGAAGGATTTTGAACCCCATATTGAGAGGGCTTGGAGTATTGCCGACCTTGCAATCACAAGGGCTGGAGCTTCTACGATCAATGAGATGATCGATTATGAAACACCTGGAATAGTTGTTCCCTATCCCCATGCCAGTGAAAATCATCAAGTAGAAAATGCCAAACATTTCGTACGTACAGTGAAAGGGGGAGAGATGTTCTATGAACATTCATTAGTCCCTTTGCGACTGGCGCGTTCGATCTGTAGTTTGGTTGCGCTCAAAGAGCATTTACAAAAGAAAATTCAGCACTACAAAGCGACTAGAACGGAGAAAACCTTTGCAAGCACCATTCTTAACCAGTAATAAAAGAAAACGTTATCACTTTATCGGGATTGGTGGCATCGGGATGAGTGCCCTTGCGCACATTTTGCTCGATAAACAGATGTGGGTTCAGGGTTCGGACAAGGGAAGTTCACCGATTTTAAGTGAGCTCGAAAAAAAGGGTGCGCTGATTTACAAAGAGCATTCTGCCTCTCATATCTCACGTGGAGATACTGTAGTTTATAGTTCAGCGATTAATCCCGACAATCCTGAATTTCAGGCTGCTGAGGCACTTGGTTGCAAGATGCTTCATAGATCGGAGCTACTTTCAGAGCTGATTGCTGATCATAAGAGTGTAGCGATTGCGGGGACACATGGTAAAACAACGACAAGCAGCATGCTCACAGCCATTCTTTTGCAGGCAAAGATGGATCCTTCCTTTGCTTTAGGCGGACTTTTGAATAATCGCAATGGTCAGAAGGGGAAAGGGGGACACTTTCTTTTTGAAGCGGATGAGAGTGATGGTTCGCTTCTAAACTATTCTCCAGATGTTGCGATCATTACTAATGTGGAACCAGAGCACATGGATCATTACAAAACTGAGGTAGCCCTCCGTGAGAGCTACGCCACTTTTGCCTCTCAGGTGAAGGAATTTCTTCTCTATTGCGGCGATCATATGAAGATGCAAAAGGGTGAAAGCTACGGTTTTTCTAGTAAATGCAAGCATGTGATCAAAAATTTTGAGCAGAACGAGTGGAATTTAAGCTTTGATATAGGGCGTTTTAAGAAAATTACAGTAGCAGCGATTGGCCGCCATAATGCTCTAAATGCTGCTGCTGCCTTTTTAATGGCGCTGCATTTGGGGATTCCTGAAGAGTCTATTCGCTCAGCTCTAAAGGGTTTTTCTGGAGTTAAAAGACGGTGTGAGAAACGTGGTGATGCTCATGGCATCTTGCAAATCGATGACTATGCTCATCACCCAACAGAGATCCATACAACTTTGCGTGGTATCAAAGAAGCGATCGGAGAGAGGCGTCTTGTGGTGCTTTTCCAACCGCATCGCTACAGCCGTACGCAGGATCATCTTGTGGAGTTTGGTCGAGCGTTTGAATGGGCAGATGAGGTTTACATCACAGACATTTTTCTTGCCCGCGAAAAACCGATTCCAGGATTGTCGGCACAAAGTGTGATCGACGAGGTGAAAAAGCATCATCAGCACTGCCACTATATTGCACGGTCGGACTGCCCGGATAAAATCGAATTGCGACCACACGATGTTTTTGTCACCATGGGGGCTGGTGATATCTACAAAGCGCACAAAGAATTTCTGCCAAAAAAATGGAAGGCTGCGGTTTTAGCGGGTGGGCGATCACCAGAACATGAAATTTCTCTGCGTTCGGCACAATTTGTCTTTGACTCTTTGAATCCCGCTTTCTATGAGAAGGAGCTTTTTACAATTCATAAAGATGGCTCCTGGAGTGTGGGGGATATACATGGGCCTCTCTCCGCTGTCATTCATAAATTGGAAGAATGTGAGATTGTTTTACCGATATTGCATGGTCCCAATGCAGAAGATGGAACGATTCAGGGCTTTCTGAAAACTCTCAACAAGCCTTTTGTCGGGCCTGATCATTTAGGTTGTGCTATCGCGATGAACAAGGTGCTGGCCAAAAAGTTAGCGCAAGCTGAGGGTGTTCCGACTCCTCCTTACACATATTTCCACAAACTTGACTGGATGAGAGAGAAGGAGCGCTGTTTGAATCACGGACTTTCTTACCCGGTATACGTAAAAGCTGCACATCTAGGTTCGTCTATTGGAACTTACTGCGTGAAATCAGCAGAGGAATTAGAAAGTGCTATTGAGAATGCGCTCCGTTACGATTGCGAGGTGATGATTGAAGAGGGACGGGTGGCTTGCCGGGAGATTGAATTTGCAGTATTGGGCAATCATGATGTTCAGGTGCCAAAGCCCGGCGAGAAATTGGCTCTCGGAGAATTTGTCTCTTACGAGATGAAATATGGTACCAATCCAGTCCCCACATCAATCGATCCCACACTTACGAAGGAAACGCTTGCTCGCGGCCAAGAGTTTGCTAAGCGTACCTACCGCGCCTTGCATATGAGTGGTCTATCACGTGTCGATTTCTTGTTGGATCCTCAAAACAATTGGTGGTTCTTTGAGCTGAATGCCATACCTGGCATGCAGAAGCTCTCGCTTTTTCCAAAAATCTGGAATCGAGAGGGTTTGAGTCCAAGTCGCTTAGTCGATCAGCTAGTGATATTGGCCCTTGCGAGGGCTAGATGCTGATCCCGAGAGGACCAGCCTATAGCTGGAAAAAAGCAGTGATGCTGATTTTTTTCAGCACCCTTTTTTCTCTCTCTCTCTTCGCATTTCTACAAACCCGGGGTGATCAAGCAGTTGTTGCAATTATCCAAGCGCCTCATGGGGAATCGCTCCCCACTCAATGTCTAGCTGAACTCATTGGTCTTTCGGTCGATCAACCTCTCTCATTTTCACACTTTCCCATGAAAGCAGCAAAAGAGAGGTTAGAGCAAACAGCATGCATTGCGAAAGCATCGCTTAAAAAAATTCGGCCTAATATTCTCTATGTTGAATACACTTTGCGCGAGCCTATTGCACGATTAGGAAATCAGAGTAATTTAGCTATGGACGCTTCTTCGGCCACATTCCCAATAGAACCTTTCTATACGCCGAAAGATATTCCGATTCTCTACTCTGATGGTAAGGGGCATGAAATCTTCTTACAATTGCTCGATTATCCAATCAAAAAAGTCGATCTCTCAGCAGTGGATGCGCCCAGTTTGGGCAGTAGGCAGATTGTTGTAGAGATGAAGAATGGAGCTCTCTTAAGGTTGCCTGTGCATAACTGCAAAAAGACTTTAGATCAGTATATGCTCCTTGCTCAAAAAAAGGATTTGTCAGGCCATGTCATCGATCTTAGAGTGCCAAATACAGCCTACATCCACTAGCTCTCTTTTTTTCATCAATGGATCATTGTTATAGGGCCCGTTCATATCCTTTGAAAGAGATAATTTCACAAATAAGAGCCATTGAGCCGGCACCTTTGAGATCGGTCATGTTTAAAAACATGAGCTTCGAAACGCTCTCTCAAATTTATACCATTTATCACAAATAATGTCAGAAGTGAGAGCCATTGAGCCGGCACCTTTGAGATAGGTCATGTGTAAAAACATGAGCTTCGAAACGCTCTCTCAACTTTGCCTCCCTATCTGGCCATCATTTGTGAAATTATCTCTTTCAAATGGTATCAATAGAAAACTGCAGATTTGCATTATCCGAAAGCCCCATAAATCAGCGATCTTGAATCTTCCAAAATTTTTAATAGTAATCGACTTAGGATCGATCAACCGCGAGGCCTTCGCTAAGTCTGAATCACAATTTAAACTTTTATCGACTATAGCCACTTCATCGATGCTTGATTAAATTCACTCCCTGTGGGATAGTATCATTCTAATTGTATATCTCTCACAACCGATGGGTAAATATTTATGGAAGAGTTTGTTGCGTATATTGTCAAAAATTTGGTCTCAGACATAGAAGGCGTTCATGTTAAGACACTAGAAGATGCTGAGAAGTTAAAAATTGAAATTTATGTTTCTCCTGATGATGTAGGCAAAGTGATTGGCCGTAAGGGAAACACTATTAATGCGCTCCGTACAATTGTACGCACAGTAGCTACTCGCTTGGGCCGTCGTGTGCAAGTTGATTTAGTTCAGCCTGAAAAGGATGAAGAATTGGTTTCAGAAGAGCCAATGGTTTGTGAGTTTGCTGAAGAGATTATGCTTGAAGAGCCAGTTGAAGCTTGATGTTTTTCCGAGCTCCTCTATAATGACAAAAAAAAGGTGTTGTAATGGATGTGACTGTAGAGGAAAAGGGCGAAATCATCGTTATGCGTGTGAAGGGGAGGCTTGATGCAGCCTCTTCTCCGCAGCTTGAGCAAACAATCAACTCAATTATTGACGGTGGCCACTTTAAAATTGTCTTAAACTTCTCTGATGTTGAGTATCTTTCGAGTGCGGGCATGCGTTTGATGCTTGCCATTTCTAAAAAGCTGCAGCATCTTGAAGGGAAGGTTGTGGCTTGCAGTTTGAATGATGACGTGATGGAAGTGATCAAAATGGCTGGTTTCAATCAGGTGATCGAATTCTATCCAAGTGAGCAGGAAAGCTTAACCCACCTATAATTTTATTCATGAGGGCTACACCCAAACAAGCTGAAAAATCGCCATGTGGGTCTACTTCATCGCTTACTGAAAAGACGGCCTCTCTGGGGGCTTTTCTTCCTCTAGAAAAGCGCATCAAAGGCTTGCCAAAAAGCAAGCCTGGAAAGGTGATTTTGATCGCTGGCCCGACCGCATGTGGGAAAACGGCTCTTTCTCTTTTGCTTGCCGATATGTTACGTGGGGAGATTATTTCCTGTGACTCTATGCAAGTTTATAGAGGAATGAATATTGGAACTGCTAAGATATCTAAAGAGGAGCAGGAGCAATGTCCTCACCATCTTTTAGACATTCGCAATATCCAAGAGAGTTTCAATGTTGTCGATTTCTATCATGAAGCTCGGCATTGTGTGGATGCGATTTTAGCTAGAGACCGCGTGCCTATACTGGTTGGTGGAACGGGCTTTTATTTTCGTGCCTTTCTTTATGGTCCTCCCAGTGGCCCCCCCTCATTACCGGAGATGAGACGTGCTCTCGAAGCCGAGATGGATCATCTAGGCTCTTCTGCGCTTTATGAGCGGTTGCGCGAGTTTGATCCTGAGTATGCGAAAACGATTACAGCCAATGATAAGCATAAAATCACAAGGGCCCTGGAGATCATCATTTTGACAGGGGAAAAGGTGAGTAATCTCAAATGGGAACGTGAGCAGCCTCTTGGGGATTATGATTGTCACTGCTGGTTTATTCACAGGCCTCGCAAACATCTCTACAAGTTGATTGATTCACGCTGTGAGCAGATGTTGGAGTTCGGTTTAATCGAAGAGGTGAAGGAGCTGGAGAGACAGGGGCTTCGCTTGAATTCATCGGCTTCCCAAGCGATTGGTTATCGCCAATGTTTGGATTATTTGGATAGTGAGCAGACCGAAGAAGATTATAAGAAGATGGTTCAGCAGTTCAAGCAGGGTTCAAGGCACTATGCGAAGAGGCAGTTTACGTGGTTCAAGAAGGAGCCTCTTTTCCAATGGCTAGACGTCGATGCCCATGATCTCGAGATTGCGGCAGAAATGATTGCGAAAGAGTTTCAACAAACCTGCTGATAGAGCCAAGTCGGTTGAAAGCTGCAGATTTCGATTGCAGGAAAGCCCCTTGATTGCCCCCTAGGATCAACTCCAAGAGCTTTGGTGGGTCGAATGTGAAGTTTTTAATCGCATTAGCTCTAGAATGAGTCAACCCCGGGAGCTTGAGTGCGTCCCAATTCGCAGTTTGCAATTCATTCCATTTGCAATAAATAATTTCACAAATGATGGCCATCTAGTACGGCACCTTTGAGATCGCTCATGTTTAAAAAAGATGAGCTTCGAACGCTTTCTTAAATTTGCCGCCCTATCAGGCCATCATTTGTGATATTATTCGATGAGAATCCCAAGAGGCTTCATCTGGTCGCGCTCTTTCACTCGACCAGCTGGAGGTACATAAACCTCGTCCACTCCCTCATACGTCTTGATTATCTCATAAAAAGTGTTGCGTTGCGCTGGTTCAAAACCAGCAGATCGAATCATCCGGAGCATCCCGTTATGGTCTGTCTTGTTGATCCACTCGGTCGCACGATGAACATTTTCTTCCATAAGTGTCCCGCCAAAATCATCCGCTCCATAATGCAACGCTTCAATGCCGATCTCCTTGCCTTCGCCAAACCAAGAAGCCCCGATATGATCAAAATTATCTAAATAAAGACGCGCTACAGCCAAAATCCGGAAATAGGCATCTTTGCCCGCCCAATGCTTCACCGTACGCCGAAGAGCCGTGCGATCCCTCTTGTAACTCCAGGGAATAAAACAGGTGAAGCCCGGAATTTCATCTTGAGCCTCTCTGAGCACGTCAAGGTGCTCAATAACATCCTCGGGCTCTTCGACATGGCCATACATCATCGTGGCTGTCGTGCGGAACCCAATTTTATGGGCAGCCTTATGAAAGGCAATCCAATCGCCTGGACCCATCTTCTTCGGAGAAATTTGTAGGCGCACTCTTTCTGAAATAATTTCAGCCCCACCACCTGGAATCGTCCGCGAGCCCGCATCCCATAAGGCCTGAAGAACATCTTCTATAGAGATTTTCTCTGTTTTTGCGACCTGCCAAAGCTCTACAGCTGAAAAAAAATGAGGGTGGATATCAGGATATTCAGCGCGGCAACGCTCCACAAGTGTCGTATAATAGGAAAGAGGTAATTCAATATTGACTCCTCCCTGGAGGAGCACAGTATTGAGCCCTGCCTCTCGAGCAAGTTTCATGTGCTGGAGCACTTGATCCACGCTCTTTGTATAGGCATCTTTTGCATTTTTATGGCGGTAGAAGGCGCAAAAGGAACAGTCAACGTTACAAACATTTGTATAGTTTGGATTGGAATCTAGGACAAAACTCACATAATTCGAAGGATTTTTGACCATGCGCATCTCATGCGCACGCTTTTTAAGTTCCGCAAGAGGAGCCTCTTTAAGGAGAAAAATACCCTCTAATTTCGTCAGTCTTTCACTCATCTTCACCATCCGTTTGACTTAAAGTGGAAAGAGTTTTAGGATTGTCTTCAACAACCCTTTCTGTCAACGTTAATCTATGAACGAGAATCACTCCACTGCCGACGAAAAGATCGCTCCCTTTGAGGATTTTGCTATTAACTTTGAGAATCTCAAAGGAGCTGAATCAAAGCTCAGAGCTGCGCTTGATTACATGCACACCACTTTGAACAAAAAAAAGCCTCCCTATTTCAAAGGCTTTTGGGAAGCTCGCAAACTCTGCTTCCCTCTATTCAAGGAGCAGTTGGAAGCTCCTCTGCGCGCTGAGTTGTGGAATCTTTACACTGAATTGACTCGTGAAGGAAGAGAACTCAAGGGCATGCTCGATCAGGAAACCTCTTTTGCGGTTGAGCAGATCGATTTAGCTATCTCTGGCCTAGAAAAGCAGCTCAGTGATCCAAAAGAGGGGATCCAAGCTGTTGTATTCCCAGAAAAGTTAAAATCCCTAAATCATAATAAGAGACTCTATCTTGATGGGCAGGCAGAACTAAATCGACTGAATCTCTTTGCTTCTCGCATCAACGGTCTGCGTAAAGAACTTTCTCATACAGAGATGCGTGTTCGTCACAAAAACAAATTCTTTCAAAGACTTTCGAAATTGGGGGATAGCATTTTCCCTAGAAGGAAAGATTTGATTTCCCAGATTTCTACAGCTTTTGAGAGTGATGTCGCAAGATTTGTCGAAGAGAATTTCTCAGAAAAGAGCTTTTGTCCTGATAAAATCAAACGCTCGCTCTTTTTCTTTCGTGAAGAGATTAAGGCATTGCAGGCTTGTGCCAAACTTTTGACCATCAATACTCACGCTTTTACAATCACGAGAGCTTCTCTCTCCTCTTGTTGGGATCAGTTGCGCGGAATGGAAAAGGAGCTCAAAAAGGATTTTGCTAAACAGAAGGTGAAATCTTCTGAAAATGTGGAGATGATCCGAGCCCAGCTTGCCGATTTTGAGCAGAAGCGCGCTAGTTTAACTATGGAAGCAGCTACAAAAGAGTTAGACAATATCTTGCATAAGATGCGTGAGATTGAGTTAACCCGTACAGATGTGCAGCTTTTGAAGGATGAAGTTCAAAAAGCGCGTGAACCATTGAATCAACAGAAAGAGAAGGTTCTGAACGCCGCGAAAGAGAGTCAAGCTACGGCTGAAAAAGCAAAGCGTGAGAAGGTTCTTTCCTTCAAAGCGCGTCTTGAAAAACTTCATAGTGCCGATCTTGAAACTGTGGAGAGAGAAATCGAAGAATGTCGTAAAGAAATGGCGACTTTTTCTAAGATTGAGCGCCTCGATTGTGAGCCTCTTTTACGCTCTCTCCGCGATAAGTTGGCTGAAAAGAAGGAGGGAGTGCTACTTTCTCTTCCAGATGATACGAAAGCCTCTATTAGCCTTCTCCAGAAACTTTTGGATGAGCGCTTGCAGCAAAGACGCGAAATCAAAGAGCAATTGGAGTCCTATAGAAAATTGATAGGTGGCTCTGCTCTAAGTTTTGAAAAGGCTATCGAGATGGGTGAGCTTGTCGAGCAGGAAAGAGAGCGTTTATTCAAGTGTGACCGTGCTATCGAAGAGGTAGAGCAAAAAATCGAGCAGCTGATTCCTAAACAATAACGCTCATGAAGAAGATAGCTCTTTTTGGAGGAACCTTTAACCCCCCTCATTTCGGTCATATCAATCTCGCTATTGAAGTGATGGAAAGAGAAGCGTTTGATCAAGTCCTCTGGATTCCAGCAAATGTATCGCCCTTTCGTCAAAATGAGCTACAAGACGCATCCCCCGAGCAGCGCTTTGAGATGGTAAAACTCGCTATTTCTCCGATCAAAGAATTTGCTGCCCTTGACCTTGAAATCAGGAGGAGCCCTCCTTCTTATACGATCGATACGATTGATGAGTTGGTAAGTGACAAAAATGATTATACTTTATTGCTTGCCGATGATGTTTATTCCTCTTTTTCAATGTGGAAAGAGGTGGAGCGCATTCGGGAAAAAGTAGAAATTTTAGTTGTAAAACGAGACCAAGAAGGGCTTAAAATTCCGCAAATGGAGATCAGTAGTACAAGGATCCGCGAGAGATTAAAAAAAGGGTTGTATTGCGGTCACCTTCTCCCACCAATTGTTCTAGACTACATATATGAGAATCAATTATATTCTACTCCTTGAATATGATTGAGGATACTGAACCGGAGCTTGATATCATCGCCCAAACTCTTTTTGATAAGAAGGGGTTTAATATATTGGCGTTGGATGTTCGTGGCATTTCGACTCTTACCGATTACTACATGATCGTTGAGGGAAATGTTGAGCGGCATGTGACCGCCCTTGCCAAAGCGGTGATTGAGAGATTGAAGGATGAGGGGAGGCAGCCCATCCATGTTGAAGGTTTAGCAGATGGCGATTGGGTTGTAGTCGATTATCTCAATATAGTTATCCATCTTTTCAAGCCTGATGTGAGAGAAAAATATCGATTGGAAGAGCTTTGGAAAGATGCCAAAGTTGTAGATTTAGGAATTGAGGTAGGTCATGAATCAGCAGAATAACAAGAGAATCGTTGTCACAGGAATGGGGCTTGTTTCCTGTTTTGGAAATGATATCGATCTTTTCTATGATAAGCTTTTGCGCGGTGAAAGCGGTGTTCGTATCATTGACAATTTCCCAGTCGATGACTTACCAACGCGCTTTGGAGCAGGCGTACCTGATTTTGAAGCAGATGAATACATCGAGAAGAAACAGGCTAGACGCATCGATCCTTGCATCAAATTTTCTATTGTAGCAGGACGCAAAGCTCTTGAGATGGCTAATCTTGGAAATCCCGATCTGCTCAATGCCTTAAACAAAAAGCGTTGCGGCATTATTATAGGTTCTGGAATGGGCGGTCTCAAAACTTTTTATGAAGGTTCTGTGACTTATCAAACGAAGGGCTACCGTCGTATCACTCCATTCTTCATTCCATTCATCATCACCAATATGGGTGGTGCTCTATTAGCAATTGATCTCGGTTTCATGGGGCCTAATTACTCGATTTCTACAGCCTGTGCAACGGCTAACTACAGCATCATCTCGGCCGCGAACCATATCCGTTCTGGAGAAGCTGATTTGATGATTTGTGGGGGATCTGAGGCTGCAGTTTCCGAGATTGGTTTAGCTGGTTTTGTGGCTAACAAAGCACTTTCTACGCGCAACGATGATCCGAAGAAGGCTTCCCGTCCTTGGGATCGGGATCGCGACGGCTTTGTGATTGGTGAAGGTGCTGGAGTGTTAGTTTTGGAATCATTGGAGCATGCTCAGAAAAGAGGGGCTCCTATTCTTGCTGAGTATATGGGTGGAGCGATCTCTTGCGATGCTTACCATATGACAGCACCGCGTGAAGATGGTTTGGGCATTCAGATCTGTTTTGAGCAGGTGCTCGAAAACAATGGCATCCCACGTGAAGCTGTGAACTACATCAATGCGCATGCCACATCGACGCCTCTCGGAGATATGGCGGAGCCTTTAGCTGTGAACACCTTCTTTGGTGATCATGCGAAAAACATCAAGATGAATGCGACGAAGTCGATGATTGGCCACTGCCTCGGTGCTGCAGGTGGTGTGGAGGCGATTGCGACGATCAAAGCGATCATGACAGGCAAACTGCACCCATCGATTAATCTTTTCAATCCAGAGCCTGGTTTGGGCAAGATTGATCCAGTGGCCAATGTGATGCAAAATCATGCGGTGGATGTGGCGCTTTCTAACTCTTTTGGCTTTGGCGGTCACAATTCAACGATTGCCTTTAAAGCTTTTAAAGATTAAACAAATCTTTATTTTGAGATAGCTGATTGAGTCTCGGTAGATACTTGCGCTTGTCAGAGATTCTATCTGGCTGATCCTTAAAAACATGAGCTTTGAAACGCTCTCTCCAATTTGCCGCCCAACCTGGCCATTATTTTTTCATAAATGGTATAAAATAAATTATTGATTAATGGTGAACATTTCCTGTCCATATATCGTCTAAGTAACAGATATTTAACGGAGTGCGTGCCCCGTTGCCCCCGGCGCTAACATCCTTTCAATCTGAGGCCGGGATGATTTTCATCCCCACTGTTGTGCCGACAGAACCACTTTCTGCGCCATCTTGAGGGGGTCAAGCGGCGCGCTGTTGTCTCTGCCATCTGTTCTTAGATGGGACCGTTCTTGATGGCGGTATCAATGGATCTCCCACTCTTGGGGGCCAAAGATCAGCCTTTGCACCGGGGACTTACCCCGAGCCGGATGGAACGTGTATACAGACCGCAGCGCCCCGCGCACGTTTTTTTTTGCCTTTTTTTCCCCTACTTGTTATAATCCCTGAAATTTGTAGTAAGGGGTTGGGTGATTAGCCTTTTTAAAAAGCTCGGATCAGCCATCTGGTCGGTTGAACGGTCGGAAATAAGAAAAGTATTTCTATGTTTCGCTCTTCTCTTTTTCACCTGTACAGCCTACTCTGTGCTTCGCAATATCAAAGATACTCTTGTCTTAAGTGGAAATGAATTTGGCGCAGAGATCATTCCTTTTTTGAAAGTGTGGGGCATTCTACCCGCTGTCTTCATCGCTAACTGGATTTATACCCGTCTATCTAGAGTTTTTACGAAAGAGGCCGTCTTCTACCTTGTGATAGGAGGCTTTCTCTTTTACTTCCTCTTTTTCACATTCTTTCTCTATGCGAAACTCGATATCCTGAAGTTTGATCCTGCTCTTTTCTCTTTCTTGCCACCGGGGTCTCGGGGGCTTATTGCGATGATTTGCTGCTGGCCGGTTAGCATGTTTTACGTAATCGCTGAACTCTGGTCGATTCTGCTCCTAGGAGTCATCTTCTGGGGGTTTGCTAATGATATTTTTAGTTTGCGCGAAGCGAAGCGCACCTACGGAATCATCAATCTCGGCTCAAACCTTTCTCCGATCCTTGCTGGAGCCCTTGCTTTCTATCTCACCCAATCTCTCAATCTACCGATTGGTTTTGCTAAAGATGCTTTCCACAGCAACCTGATGAAATTGATTTTGTTAGTGACTGCCTGTGGATTGATCTGCTTTCCTCTTTTTTGGGCAGTCAGCCGTCACTCCTTAAAGGCTCCTTTCCGCTGGTTCAAGACAGGAGAGGAGAAGCTCTGTCCTCTTACTAAACGTAAAAGCAAGCTCTCTTTAAAAAGAAGCATTGCGACCATCGCTAGATCTCCTTATCTCTGTTGTTTGGCTCTCATTGTTATCTGTTATAATGTCTCGATCAACTTTACCGACGTCTTATGGAAGCAGCAACTTAAAACCTTTTTTCAAGATCCCTCTCAGATGCTCTCTCATATGTATATGATTAGCTTCGGAACGGGGGTTTTCTCCTTATTAGGAGCTCTTCTTTTTTCAGCTTTGGTTCACCGGTTTGGTTGGACGATAGTGGCGCTTGTAACCCCGCTTATCATGACAATCATGGGGGTTGCTTTCTTCAGCTTCTACTTCTTAGGTGATGGTTGGTTGGGCGGCATTGCTACGGCTCTAAGTCTTTCACCGCTGGCTCTTACCGTATATATCGGCTCTTGGCAAAACATGCTGACGAAAGCTGGTAAGTATTCTCTATTCGATGCCACGAAAGAGCTCGCCTTCCTGCCTCTGACAGCGGATGAAAGACAGAAAGGGAAAACAGCCATCGATGGCCTTGGTGCTGGGGTGGGCAAATCGGGCTCATCGCTGCTTTATCAAGGGCTTCTACTCTCCTTTGGTAGCATCGGCGCCTGTTCTCCTATCATTGCCTCTATCTTAGTTGTGACGCTCGGGGCATCGATCATCAGTGCTGTGGCCCTCGGTCGTAAATTTGATAAAATCACCAAGACAGAAGCTGCTGAAGAATCATCTGAGCGTGATCTAGAGAGCATTGCAACTCCTGAACTTGAGCGGTTATAATAGAACAAATCATCTCGGAAATGAGAGCCATCTAGCACGGCAGAGATCGTTTCCCGCTCATCTTTAAAAGCATCAGCTTCGAACGCTCTCTCAAATTTGCCGCCCTATCTGGCTCTCATTTCTGACATGATTTGTGATAAATGGTACCACCACTCACCTTGCGCACTTTTTCTTTTTCTCAAAGAGATGGCTGAAGGTGCGAAGGAGTTTCTTTCGAAAAAGCTCTTCAATCAACAAAAGATCTGTGATAGAATCATTTCTATGACGTTCCCAACAGGCAAAGCCAACCCGGAAGATCAAAAACGGATCGAAGAGCTGCGTCAACATATCCAAGAGTTGATCGATGAAATGGCTTTTTATCAAATCCGTTGGGATTCTCTCGCCCGAGAAGGCAATGTCGATGCAGCACGTGAGCTACGCTACTTTGATGAAGGTTTTAGTGAGCTGGAAGCTGAGGTGATGGATCTGCAAAATCAGTTGCATGCTCTAGAGTATAAGTCAGGTGGAGATCAGGCCGCTTTTGTGCTCCCCGAAGAACCAAAACCGATCGATCGAAGAGAAGAAAATCATGACCTTGTAGCCTTGCAGAGACAAGAACAAAAATGCATCGAAGAGATTGCCGAATTGCGAGAGAAGGAAGTAGAGGGAGAAGATGTTGGCTCTAAACTCTCAGAGCTGCATTTTCGCGCCGACTATCTGCGGAAAGAGATTAATGACATCTATGGACATCAATAAAATTCAAGCATTTGGAATCATTCCTCTCAAAGATGATAAAGTCTTACTGGTTAAACACCAAAAAGGGCATTGGGCTTTCCCAAAAGGTCGTGCTGAAGAGGGCGAAACAGCCCTTGCCGCTGCAAAAAGGGAGCTCACGGAAGAGACAGGGCTTGTCGTTCTCTGCTTGCTCGGTGAGAAATTCACGGAAAACTATCTTTGTGATGGAAAAGAGAAAACAGTCACTTATTTTCTGGCAGAAGTGACTGGGGATCTAAAGCTTCAAGAAGCTGAGATTGCAGATGCGCGTTGGCTTAATTTCGATGAAGCAGAAGCTATTGCTACTTTTCCAGAATGCAAAAAGCTTGTTAGAAAACTTTCTTCGTCATCGCTTTGAGGTGTTGGGCAACACCCTGAAAACGATCGTTATAATCTTCTTGGGCTCGACGGATGACCTCTTCAGCCTCTTTTCGATTGTAGATGTCTACAATCTCCAATTGAGGCTCTTGTCCGCGCAAACTTTTAGGTGATTCTTTATAGGTCAAAAAGTAGTGGACTAAACGATCAAGCAGATTTTCTGGGCAATCACCGATATCTCGGATATCTTTGTATACAAGATCATCCTTCAGTACCGCAATGATCTTGTCATCAGCCTCTTTCCCGTCGATCGCTCTAATTCCGCCGATTGGTATGGCAGTGACTAAGATGTCTCCACGCAAAATCGGTCTCTCTGTGAGAACGCAGATATCTAAAGGATCGTCATCTCCCAAGATCCCGCTTCTTCCTGTCTTCTCAGAACAGTAGGCTCCCACTTTTTGGCCAGCATAAGTCTGTGGAATGAGGCCATAAAGGCAGGGGCAGTTATTAGAATATTTTTGAGGTCTGTCTAATTTCAACAGACCACTATCTTTATCCAGTTCAAATTTTACAGTATCTGTTGGAACAATTTCTATATAACAGTGGATCTCTTTGGGTGCTTTCTCACCGATATCTACTCCATGCCAGGGGTGAGATCTCGAAAAAAGATTGAGATATTCTAAGTAGGATTCTTCGCTCATATGAAACGAGTTTAGGAGATAGAGATTTATTAGTCTATAGCATTGACCTCATTTAAAAAATATGAGATAATGCTCGCTTTAATAGGAGGATTATATGGGAAAAATTTCAGAGCTTCAAGTCACAGAAATCGAGGTTGAGGGCTATGAAAAAGTCCTGGAGATCAAAGAGCCGAACGTGGGATTGCACGCCATCATCGCTGTGCATAGCACAAAGCTCGGGCCTGCTCTCGGCGGCATCCGTGTATTCCCTTATAAATCTTTTGAAGAGGCGTTGACAGATGTTTGCCGCCTTGCAGAAGGAATGACGAACAAAGCAGCGATTGCCGAAACTGGAACAGGTGGTGGTAAAGCTGTTCTGATCCATTCTGGTCAAAAATCTGAAGAGTTGCTTTTTGCCCTTGCTGGTGCAGTTAATCTTCTAGAAGGTACTTATATTTGTGCAGAAGATGTAGGCATGAATGTAGATGATGTAGCTTTGATCAATACAGTCACTCCTCATGTGGTAGGTTTGCCTCAAACAAGTGGTAATCCAGCGATTTACACCGCTTGGGGAACTTTCTGTGGGATACGCGCTGTTTGTCAAAAAGTTTTTGGTTCAACCTCTCTCTTGGGCAAAAAAGTAGCGATCCAAGGGCTTGGTTCAGTCGGTATGGAACTGGCAAGACTGCTCTTTTGGGAAGGGGCTTCTTTGGTCGTTGCAGATATCAACGAAGCTGCAGTGGCACGTGCTTGCAAAGATTTTGGTGCTCAAGCAGTTTCGCCTGCTGAAATTCTCAGTGTAGAGTGCGATATTCTTGCACCTTGCGCAATGGGTGGCATTCTCGACAAAAAGAGCATTACCCAGTTGAAATGTAAAGCTGTTGCTGGTGCTGCTAATAATCAGCTTCTTACTGAAGAAGATGGAGATGCTCTCTATAAAAGAGGCATTCTCTATGCTCCGGATTACGTTATCAATGCAGGCGGTCTTCTGAATGTTTCAGTTGAAATCACGCAAGAGGGCTATAATCCTGCGATTGCTCGTGACAAAGTCAACCATATTTACGATGTGCTATTGAAGATTTTCAAACTTTCTGACGAGAAAAAGTTAGCCACAAACCGTGTTGCTGATGAGCTTTCTGCCTACAACCAAGAACATGGAATTGGCAAGCGTACGGAAGAGGTTGTCTTTCATTCCAAAATTGTTTAATATGCGATAGTGCAGCGTTTTGTCTTATTTTGCTTACGTCTCGTATTAGCATTGCGCTATAGCGTTGAAGTGAAGGGACTCAAAGAATTGAAGCCCAATCGCGGGCTGCTATTTCTAGCCAATCATCCCGCTGAGATTGATCCTGTTATTCTGATCATTCATCTTCTAGGTCGTTTTCAGATAAGACCGGTTGCTGCGGACTTTGTTTTCCATATTCCGATACTGAGTTGGTTTGTCAAAAAAGCTAAAACCATACCAATCCCTGGCTTTGATTTAAGCTCTAACAGCTTCAAAAAGAGACGCATTGAGAAGACTTATGAGACTGTTTCTTCGATCATTCGAGAGGGCGGCCATGTTTTGGTCTATCCCGCTGGTCTTCTAAAAGTTACGGCAGAAGAGAGGGTGGGAGCTGCCAGTGGAGTCTATGAGCTTGTGCAACGCCTACCAGATGTGAAAATTGTTCTAGTCCGAACGACGGGACTTTGGGGGAGTAGCTTTTCAAAAGCGATCACAGGGAAGCGACCTGACATGGTTCAAACCATGCTATTTGGAGTCAAATCTGTTCTTAAAAATCTGATTTTTTTCACGCCCCGTCGCAAAATTCTCATCGAATTGGAAGAAGCGAGTGGGGAATTTCCGAGGACGGGTAGTAAACTTGAGATCAACAAGTATTTAGAAGAGTGGTTTAATCAACGAGGGGTCGAAGAATTAAAGCTGATCTCCTTCTCTTGCTGGAAAAAGCAGTTGCCCCAGATTGTTGAACAGCCAAAAGAGCGCAAGATTTCTCTCGATAATGTACCAGAAGAGATACAAGAGCGTGTGTTGGAAGAGCTTTCAGCATTGACGCAGATCCCTAAGGAGCATCTCTCACCCGAGATGGAGCTCGCGCAAGATTTAGGTCTTGATTCTTTGGATAAATCGCAGGTCGCAATCATGCTACGGGAGCAGTTTGGAGTGACTGAGATCAACTCTACTGAACTCTCAACGATTCAGAACGTGATGGTCTATGCAGCACATATCAAGGAAGATGTAGTTGTTGAGGAAGAGAAAGAGGAGATCAAAAGTCTTTGGGGAAAGGAAAAAGGGCGTCCCGATCCAATTTATCCAGACAGTGACACTCTCTTAGAGGGTTTTTTCGAAACGGCGGACAAGCTAGAGAAATTTCTCGTAGCGGCAGATCAGATGTCTGGGGAAGTGAGTTACAAGCGTTTTAAATTGGGTGTGATTCTCTTTGCTTCTTACTTAAAGGAGTTGCCTGGAGAGAAAATTGGGGTGATGCTTCCGGCATCGATTGCAGTACAAATTACAATCTTAGCCTGTCAGCTTGCGGGCAAGGTACCGGTGATGATCAATTGGACTTTGGGAGTGCGCAATCTCCATTCTATTGTGGAGCAAACGGGGATTGAGGCGACGATTAGTTCGTGGAAATTTCTTGATCGCCTCAATGATATTGAACTCGGTCCTTTAGATGATCAAATTGAGCTTTTGGAGGAGATCCGTGCTAAGCTGACGGTGAAAGACCGCTTGAACGCTTTGTTGTTAGCACGCAAAAGTTCGAAAGAGATTTTGCGGGCGTTTGGAAGAGAGGGGATTAAGAAAGAGGATACGGCTATCGTTCTTTTCACGAGCGGGACAGAGAGCTATCCGAAAGGTGTTCCTCTCTCTCACTTCAATGTGATGGAAAACCATCGTTCAGCAGCTCAAGTGATTTCCCTAAAAGCTTCCGATGTGATTTTAGGTATTTTGCCACCCTTTCACTCTTTTGGCTTTTCCATAACAGGCATGTTGCCAGTAGTTGGAGGTTTCCGTGTAGCCTATTCTCCAAATCCGACGAATGGCAGACAGATTGCCTATGCGATGGAACATTGGCAGGCAACCATTTTTTGTAGCGCTCCCACCTTTATGAAAAACATTTTACGGGTAGCTAAAAAGGAACAACTAAAATCGTTGCGTATTGTGATCCTTGGTGCTGAGAAGACGCCCGATGAACTCTATAAGAGATTGCAAGAGTTTAATCCAGAAGCTCATATAATCGAAGGTTATGGAATCACCGAATGTGCCCCCGTGCTCACAATCAATCGATTGGAGAAAGAGCCGAAAGGTGTGGGAGAACCACTGCCAGGTGTGGAGATTAAAATTGTTAACTATGAAACTTTGAAAGAGGTGCCAAAAGGAGAAAGTGGGCTCATTTTAGCGAGGGGCAACAACATTTTTTCCGGTTATCTAGGAGGAAATTCATCGCCGTTCATAGAATTCGCCAACAAAAAATGGTATAACACAGGGGATTTGGGCTCACTTGATTCTGAGAATCGGCTAACGATTGATGGAAGGCTCAAGCGGTTTATCAAAATCGGTGGTGAGATGATCAGCTTGGGAATGATTGAAGAGGTTTTGAATCAGATTGCCCAGAAGGCTTCTTGGGATGTGGCTAAAGATGTGCCCTCTTTTGCTGTAGTGGCAGAGGAAAGTGGGAGTGAAAAGAGTGTGATTCACCTATTTACACTCTGTAATCTCTCGGTGGAGGAGGTCAATCGAAGGCTTCGCGAAGAGGGGATGAGCAACTTGATCAAAGTACAATCAGTGAACCGTATTCAGGCAATCCCCTTATTGGGAACAGGCAAAGTGGATTACCGTGCTCTCACAAACAAATTGAAATCTCCGCGATGACCATGTTATTCTGCCCCTATGAATGATACTTTTGTTTTCCCAAAGCTCCCTCTTGTCCTCTACAACACAGAAAGCCGCAAGCGCGAAACTTTCAAACCTTGTCATAACAACCATGTGACGATGTATACGTGTGGTCCGACTGTCTACCACTATGCACACATTGGGAACTTCCGCACTTATGTTTTTGAAGATCTATTGCGTCGCTCCTTGAAATTTTTCGGTTACCAAGTCGAGCAGGTGATGAATATCACAGATGTCGATGACAAGACAATCCGAGGGGCGATTGAGAAAAATATAACTCTTGAAGAGTATGTTCAGCCCTATAAAAATGCTTTTTTTGCAGATATCCAGAGTCTCGGCATTGAAAAAGTTGAGCACTATCCTTGCGCAACGGCTTACATTCCTCACATGATCGACTTCATCCAAAAGCTCATCGATAAAAAAGTGGCTTATAAGAGTCATGATGGGAGTATTTACTTTGCAATCGATCAATGTCCTCGCTATGGACGTCTCTCTCATCTCAAACTTGAGGAGCTCACTATCTCTCGGATTGAAAATGATGAATATGAGAAAGAGAATGTGGGCGATTTTGTGCTTTGGAAGAGCTATGATGAGAAGCGGGATGGGCCGATTTATTGGGATAGTCCATTTGGAAAGGGGAGGCCTGGTTGGCACTTGGAGTGTTCCACGATGGCGATGGAGATTTTGGGCCATACGATCGATATCCATGTGGGTGCTGTCGACAATATCTTCCCTCACCATGAAAATGAGATTGCCCAATCAGAATGTCTCTCTTGCAAAGAGTTTGTACGCTTTTGGCTGCACTCAGAACATCTGATTGTCAATGGCAAGAAGATGTCGAAAAGTCTCGGCAATTTCTTCACATTACGAGATCTTCTCGATAAAGGATTCAAAGGGCTTGAAGTGCGCTACATGTTGCTTCATACACACTACCGCACACAGCTCAATTTCACTCTTGAGGGGATGGAGGCGGCACGTATATCTCTCCATCGATTGAATGACTTTGTATCGCGTTGTCAAGAGGGCGCGACAAACGATAAACCGACAGGCTGCACGGATGCGGTTTTGGAAAAGGCGATCAAGCAATTTTACGAAGCCATCGCGGATGATCTCAACATTTCAGTAGCGCTCGCTGCACTCTTCGACATGATGCGGGAAGTGAATGGCATGATGGAAAAGATGAATGGTGGAGATAAGGAGAGGGTGCTTTTTGTCTTGCAGCAGTTCAATCGGGTATTGGGAGTGCTTTCTTTTGAGCAAGAGGAGGGGCCTCCAGCACATCTAGCTGCTCTTTTAGAGGAGAGGAATCAAGCGCGCAAAGCAAAAGATTGGGGGCTCTCAGATCGGTTACGCGATGAGATTTTAGCAAGCGGTTATGTCATTGAAGATACACCATCTGGGGCTCGCCTAAAAAAAAGATCTTGTTAAGATCTATTCATTCTTTTACGCTCCAGACTGATTCGAAAATTTTTCCTATTAACAAGGAGAGGGAAGATGGCAGCAGTTTTGGGTGCTTTTGGTGATGCTTTAAGTTATTATGCGAATACAGGTTCTTATGGAACTGCAAATAAGATTATGCTTGTTATAGAAAGTAAGCTTAGAGAAAGCTTATTAACAGGAGAGGGTCGTCATGCATCAACCATAAGTTTTCAAAATCGGGTGCCGAATCAAACTCTTCTTGCAAAATGTTTGAGCAGCGCAGCTAATTATCAGAAATATAAAGCGCTGACACCAGAGCAGAAAAAGGGTTTTCGAGAGCATATTGCTAAAAGTCTACAAGAAATAATCGTTGAAAGTGTTCAAGCAAGTCCAAGTACAGTGACTTTAACGAGAGGCTATTTCCATGGCCATGTGATCGAGATTGCAGTGCTTCCGTTTCAAGAGATAACTGTTAATCAGATAGTAAAATCTGCAGCCGAAGTATATGGAATACCTGCTGAGATTGACCTCACTATTTCTAATCCATTCTCTGGTGAAGGGGGGGAACTCGAATCCTCTCGCGGTTCTACGCGGGTTGTTTTTGATTCATTGCCTGATGGAGCGGCGCAAGTACCTGGCGGCGCTTCCACTCATTTTGATGGAATCTCTGGTGGAGCGGCGCAAGTACCTAGCTACCCTCCCACTGTTTTTCATTCATTGCCTGATGGAGCGGCGCAAGTAGCTGGCGGCGCTTCCACTGATTTTGATGGAATCTCTGATGGAGCGGCGCAAGTAGCTGGCTACCCGCCCACTGGTTTTGATTCATCCCCTGGTGGAGCGGCGCAAGTACCTGGCTACCCTCCCACTGGTTTTGATTCATCCCCTGGTGGAGCGGCGCAAGTACCTGGCTACCCTCCCACTGGTTTTGATTCATTCCCTGGTAGAGCGGCGCAAGTACCTGGCTACTTTACCAATCTTTTTGATGGAATCTCTGATGAGGAGTTGTAATTGTCATATTTATAGTTGATTAAAGTTTAAATTGGTCTTTATGCCATTTACAACAAATAATGTCACAAATGGTATTAGACTGCGCTAAAGCTCCCGGGGTTGAAAGGTCCTAAGTCCATTAATATTAAAAATATTGACCGATTTAGGACCTTTCAATCGCAGGGCTTTCGCGCCATGCAAATCTGCAGTTTTCAACTGAAATGGCTATAGTACGGCACCTTTGAGAGATCCTTTCTCGCTCATGTTTAAAAACATGAGCTTCGAAACGCTCTCTCAAATTTGCCGCCCTGTCTGGCTATCATTTCTCAACTTATTACTTGCAAAGAGTATCAGATCTTTTCACTATTTTACGCTGCGGACTTATTATAAAATTATTTATACTGATTTCGGTTGCAAACTCCATATTTGGGCTGCACAAAAGCCGTGGGATTGAAAGGTCATAAGTCTGTAAATGTTTTTAATACTACACGACTTAGGAGCTTTCAAGCCTGTGAGTTTTGGTCCGTCCAAATGTGCAGTTTTCAATCGAATTGGCTATATAATAACAGGGAGAAGGAATGTGACAAATGCAGTTTCCAGGGTTCGTGATGGTGTGCAGTATCTGACAAATAGAGGTTCTTATGGAACCGCAGAGAAGATTATGAAGGCTATCGATCTTAAGCTTCACTCAAAATTAGTGGAAAATGCTGGTGATGGTTCAAGAGTGAGTTTTGCAAATCGAGAGGCTAATCGTTTACTTCTTGCAGAATGTTTGAAGAGTGCAGCTAATTATCAGGCCTATCAATCTCTCGCAAAAGAGGTCAAGAGGAACTTTCAGTTACTCATCGCTGAAGATCTTGCACAATCTATGCATAGGGGTGTTCAAACAAATAGAGTGACTACCAGGACAGATGCTTTAACAGGTCAAGTGATTGAGATCCCAATTCCTCTGCTTCGAAGAGATTTAGTTGAATCGGCTGTAAAAGCTGCAGCTACAATGTGGCGTATATCGATTCAGCAGACGAGGGAAGCGTGATTGCGTCATAACCTTATCTGAACTCGTTTTGATCGATTCTGCTCTTTCGAAAATGATACGATTTGCAAGAAATCAGTTCACAAATGAGAGCTATCTAGCATCTTTCTCGCTCATGTTTAAAAACATGAGCTTCGAAACGCTCTCTCAAATTTGCCGCCCTATCTGGCTCTCATTTGTGATATTATTTGTGATAAATGGCATGGGTCGTATAGCCATTTCGATTGGGATTCATAATTTTGACTGCCTTATAGCTCTTGAGCCTTCGCGCAGCCCAAATGTTAAGTTTTCAATCCAATTGACCATAGCTCAAAATGATCCATTCAAACTGAATAGTCTATAGCTCTGAGATTTATAGTAGGTATGGAGCCTCGTCGTTTTTCGCTTTAAAGAAAAGATCTTGTTAAGAATAAGTCTTTTCTTTTAGGATTCACTCTTCAAATCAAAATCTATCCAAGAAACGCATCAATAGTGGGAGAAAATATGGCAGCTGCAGTTAGGGGGGGGTATGGGGCGTATTTTGCATCATTTAAAGCTTGGACTGGTAGTGGGGTCCACGGTACAGCAGGTAAAATTGTAGACTTAGTTCGGGAGAAGCTTCTCACTCATCAAGCAATAATCGACCTAGGCGGTAAGAAGGGTTGGTCAGGTTTCAATGTCACCATTAAGCTTGATATTAGTTTTGGTCAAGAGAACCTCATTGCCGAGATTGCAAAACTTTTGCCGACAATTACTCATTATGAGACTTATCAAAAGATGGCCCCGGAAGACAAATCAAGTTTTAAAGATGATGTCGCTACTAGGGTTGTAGTTGAGTTGCTAAAAACTCTTAAGGAAGAGCACGCAGTTGGTTCTAAAAGCGGTACAACCATCACGGCCAACATTACAATGATTCCCTTGCAAGTCGATTCAATTAAAAGTGTTTTACGCGAGGCTGCCAAGACAGCACTTATCCATAATCAATACGTTGATCGAGAGGTAAATGCCTCAAAGCAAGCAGATGATGGAGTTGTGAAAAAGCAGCCCCTACCTACTTCTGGTCAAGATGCAGAAGGAAGCGCGCTGAATCAGCAAGGAGCGCAGGCAGATGATAGAGATTCTTCCCATGTTACTGACCCCGACGAAGAGTAATACCATTTACAACAAATAATGTCACAAATGCTGTCCAGATAGGGCGGCACCTTTGAGAGATCCCTTCTCGCTCATATTTTTAAACATCAGTGAGAAGAGATCTCTCAAAATAAAACCCGAGACTAAGAATTAGAGCGCATAATCGGGAAGTAGAGCACGTCGCGTATTGAAGCCGCGTTGGTAAACAACATCACCAAACGGTCAATCCCAATCCCGATGCCAGCTGCCGGTGGCATCCCCTGACAAATCGACTCAAGGAACTCCTCATCCATCGGATGCGCCTCTTCATTTCCGCCCTCACGCTTCAGAGCCTGCTCTTCTAATAACTGCCTCTGGACAATAGGATCGTTCAGCTCTGTGTAAGAGTTGCAAAGCTCGCGGCCCAAAAAGTAACTCTCAAAACGCTCGACAATCCCTTTCTGACTCCTATCTCGATGCGCTTTGCAAAGCGGCGTTGTCTCAACTGGATGATCGGTGATGTGATGAGGCTGAATCAAATGATTCGATACGAATTCATCAAACATGAGTGCGATCAAACCACCCCGAGAAGCAGCAGAAATAAAGGCAGGATCTACCTCTGTCTTTTCTTTCAAAACGCGCTGCATATCCAAATCAGTCATATTAGGCACATCATACCCAGCAAATTGCGAGATGCTCTCTATCATCGTCAAACGCTTCCAAGGAGCCTTCACATCCACCTCAATCGGTCCACTCTCTAGTTCATAAGTGATCTTGGTTGATCCCAAAATCTCTAAAGCCATCTTCTCAATCAGCGTCTCAGCAAAATGCATCATATCATTGTAATCCCAATAAGCAGCATATGCCTCGATCATCGTAAATTCAGGATTGTGCGTTCTGTCAATCCCCTCGTTCCTAAATACCTTGGAGATTTCAAAGACCCGCTCTACACCGCCAACGAGCAGCTTTTTCAAAGGAATTTCGAGCGAAATTCTTAGAAAGAAATCTTGGTCAATCGCATTGATGTGCGTGATAAAGGGACGCGCTTCAGCACCGCCATAAATGCTTTGTAGAATGGGAGTCTCTACCTCGACAAAGTTTTGGCTATGCAGATATTGACGTAGAATGTGCAATATGCGGCTACGTGTGTGGAAAACTTTGTACACATCTTCATGACTGATCAAATCGAGCCAGCGTTTGCGGTAACGGATCTCTTTGTCTGTAACGCCACTATGCTTCTCTGGAAGGGGAAGTAAACTTTTGCAAAGTAGGGTTACTTTTTTCACAAAGATGGTGATCTCACCCTTATTTGTGCGGAAAAGGTGCCCCTCAACTCCCAAAATATCGCCGAGGTCGATCTTTTTTTCGATAAATTTAATCGGGGTCACTTCACTTGGAACAAGCCCCTCCACTTCAGTCGTGTCACGGCTGAACATCACCTGGATTTTATCCATGCCCTCTTGAATTTGGCCAAAAGCATTTTTACCCATAGCACGGAAAAGAACAAGCCGGCCGGCTACAACCACTTTTTCCGTTTTACCAGCCAAAGCAGCTTCAGAATCACCGATCTCTCGATCTTCTAAATCTTTTGCGATTTTACCTGCAGAATGAGTAGGCTGGAAGCTGTGGGGATAGGGTTCAACTCCCAAATCTCGGATTTCTTGGAGCTTGCGCAGTCTATTTTGGTATTCTTCAGTTTCATGGTAGTGAGGAGTTGAGGTCATTATCCTTTCCTTAGTAGCATATAAAAAAATATTTGTTTTTCTCGGCAAGAGTATAGCAGATGGGATAAAAATGAGATAGTAAAGAATGTGTGCCCCTTTTAGTATAACTTCGAAATGCTTATCCATAAAACAAGGATTGTCAGATGCAGCCTAAATTAACATGTATGATACCTCACTATAACGATGGTAAGTACTTACCAGATGCTATTGAATCGATATTGGCTCAGACCTGGGGAGACTTCGAAGTGTTAATCGTCGATGATGCTTCCAATGAGGAGAACCTGGCTGTTGTACGCAAATGCGCATCTCTAGATAAGCGAATTCGAGTGATCTATCGAGAAAAAAATGGCGGCCCTGGAGCCTGCGCTCTTCAAGCTTCTAAAGTGATTACAACTCCCTATACCCACGATATGGGAGCGGATGATATTCGCTATCCTACTTTTTTCGAGAAGAGCGTCACAGTCTTCGAAAAAAATCCACAAATCGCGCTGACCTGGGCTGCATTTAATTGGGGAGAAAGCCCTGAAGATAACACGGAAGATTGCGGTTTTTCAAATTGTCATGAAACGGTATTTTTACTGCCAGACGAGGCGGTCACAAGGCTATTGCAAGGGATGAAACTTACCAGTCCTTGCGCTGTTTATCGTACAGAGATTGGTCGTAAATATGGAGGTTACGATCCCAAGATGACCTATCTAGGTGATTGGTATCTATTGAGTCATATTCTTTTTGGGCATCCCTCAGCGTTTATACCAGAAGTTCTCGGCTATTTTCGTGTTAGAGGCAATAATTACAGCAATGTAGCTCGTCATAATAAAAAATCACGTAATAACACTTATTATTATCTTCTGGAAAAATTAAAAGAAGAGCCTCAATTTAGAGAGCAGTGTCGTAAGTCTGCTGCTTTGGTGCCTCTTTTCCACGATCTTTTCTGGAAAATGCTTTTTAATCCGAAATATATCACCTTTTGGCCCTATATCGCAAAGAAATACCCAGTCAAGCAGAGGATCATGAGATCGTTATTGAAGCGCTTCTACAAGAAAGTGGAAATCGGGTGAAGATAGATGCGTAGAGAAGCCATTTTATAGTCGATCGGATAAAAATCAGATTGTAAAGAATGGATACTTCATTCAATATAACTGGTATGATTACGGTAGTAATTCCCACTTATCGACGGCCCAAACTCTTAAGGAGAGCGGTCGCAAGCGTTTTATTGCAGAGTAATCCCGCTTTCAAGATCATCATTGTTGACAATGCTTCCGGTGATGACACTCCCTATGTTGCCCAGATGGATAGGCGTATTCAGCTCTTAAGTCAAAAAAAACATGTGGGGATCGCTCATAACTTCCAAAGTGGTCTTGATGCGGTTGATACGGATTACACCCTCTTTCTTCCGGATGATGATTGTATCGGCCCCAATCTTTTTAAAAGAGCTTTCGAAATTTTCGAAAAGTATCCAGAGATTGCATTTTGTGGGGGCGGAGGGTTAGTATTTGATGAACAATATCGCTTTAAGGGAATTGAGCAGCAGGGCCAGAAGATTCCAAAAGAAGGGTATTATCGAGCTCCTCAAGGTTATTTTGCCTATCTTGAATCTACATTTGGTATTGCTTTTCCATCTTTAGTCTTTAAAACTGCCGTGTTGAGAGAATTGGGAGGTGTTAATGTTGGTTTGGTAAACGGTATTGATGAAGAGCTTGTTTCCAAATGTGCTGCTAAATATCCAGTCTATTTATTGACAAACGAACCTTATTATCTGGCGTATCATCATCCTGGTCAGTTGACTCGATCGACCGATAGCCTCGCCTATGAGAATGATTTTAGAATCCTCAAAGAAGCGATACTTCCTCTGCTTAGTGGAGAAGATCGAAGAAAAGCATCAGAGTTTTTTGAAGAGCGTCTCCTATCAATTTGGAAGAGAGCTTTTGCTTTTTTTGAAGAACAAGGAGAGTATTTGAAAGCCAAGGACTATGCTGAGAAAATCTGGCAAAAAGAGCGCTCTTCGAAATGGAGGAAGCGTCGGAATAAGATGAGTCTTCCGATTCCTCTCATTTCTTTGCTGACACTTTTGAAAAACATGGAGCGGAAGATTCGAAAAAGAGAGATAAAAGTAGCAAAAATCGAGCAATTTCATCAAGATTCACAGCTTTGGAAAGAGTATATACACAAGTTAGAGAATTATCATGCACCCACTATTGAAACCATTTCGTGAAGCTGTACGCCCTATAAAGAGAGCCTATGTAGCATCAAAACGACAGAAATTTTACCCATCAAGGCCGATTGCTTACTCTGAAGATGGCCTTTATTCTTCACATATCTGTGATTTTGTCTCAGATCCTCAATTCGACGCTGCTTACAAAAGAGGCATGCAAGCTGTTGGTCGCGATTATAATTTTAGATGGCGTGTGCATACGGCGCTTTGGGCAGCTCAGCAGGCTATGCGGCTGGAAGGTGATTTCGTAGAGTGCGGAGTGAATAAAGGCTTTCTGAGCTCTGCAGTGATGCATTATTTGAATTGGAACTCCCTGAATCGCCATTTCTATCTGATGGATACCTTTTGTGGTCTCGATGAAAAAGAATTAAATGCGCGTGAGCTTGCTGCGGGTCTCATGGAAAAATCTAAGCAGCAATATCCAGACTGCTACGCAGAGGCACAAGCCAACTTTCGCGAATTCAAAAATGTGATTTTTGTGAAAGGAACCATTCCTAAGACTTTAAAAGAGGTGACAGCTCCCAAAATTGCCTACCTCTCTATCGATATGAATTGTGCAGGACCAGAGATTGCTGCCATAGAATATTTTTGGCCTAAATTGGTTTCAGGTGCTGTCGTTGTGCTCGATGATTATGCTTATGATAGTCATGGGTCTACAAGAGAACAGAAAAGAGCATTTGATCAATTCACCGAGAAATTCGGCATTTCTGTTCTTTCTTTGCCAACAGGTCAGGGAATGATTGTAAAACCAGGATCTTGAACGATATATCCAATTCGATTGAAAAGTAGGGATAGCTCTGTAAAATCAAACTTTCAATCGCAGGCTTAATACCGTTTAGAACAAATAATGTCACAAATGAGAGCCATTGAGCCGGCACTTTAGAGAGATCTTTTCTCGCTCATGTTTAAAAAGATGAGCTTCAAAACGATCTCTCAAATTTTCCGCCCCATCTGGCTCATTTGTGACATTATTTGTTGCAAATGGTATAACTTTCTCGGATCCTGGGAAGGTGGGCAAAAGAGTCGTAATCTAAGGTTCTATTATGTCCTCCGCAACCATGCACCTGGCCAATGTGTGATATTCTCTTTCAAAGTACTCTCATTAAATGGCCAGGAAGGTGTCTTTTCAAGCTCAAACTCTTTATGATGTCCAAGAAATTCCTCCGCTGCACTCAACGGATTATTCCACGACCACTCTTCCTTACCTCGTGGCACATCAGCTAGTTTTTTCATAAAGCCATCAGTTACAACAAGATAAGAACCTGGAGTGACAAGCCCATGATAAGCATCCATTTCCTTTTGTACATGCTCCTTTGTATGATTGGAATCCAATATAACAAGCACACGCTCATCAGGCTTAATTAATTTTTTGATTTTTTGGATAATACCAGCATCAGTAGAACTGCCCTCGACCAAAGTGATCAGTTCAAATAGCTCATGCTCTTCGATAGCTCGGCGGTTGTGTGGGCGAATCTCAATATCCACCCCAATCACTCGACCCTTGCCCATCGCTTTCAAAAGCGAAGCACTATAAATCAAAGAGCCACCATGAGCTATCCCACATTCAAAAATCACATCTGGTTTCACTCGGTAGATCACCTCTTGCAATCGGATCATATCTTCGGGCAACTGGATAATCGGACGGCCCATCCAAGAAAAAGTGTAGGGGTACTTCTGGTTCCATGCCACTTTCAACCATTGATTAGAAAGCAACTCGAAAGCTTCATCTGAATAAAGAGAGAGTTTCTCACCATCCCTTTCCAATATCTTTGTTTCAGTGTCAATTGTAAGGCGCATTTTGTCTCCAGGCAATGGTTTGTTTGATTCCCTCTTCAAGGGGGATTTTAGGTTTTGTAAATTGCTTAAGTCTTTCAATATTGGCAACGACATGCGTCTCCATCCCATTGATGTAAGGCACTTCGGCGATCATTTTTCCCAGCTCTCCAAGCTTGACCCCGCGGCCAGAGCCAATATTCACAGCGCCTTCAATTTCCTGCTCAATCAGCGCTTGAAAACCTCTAGCTACATCTTCTACATGAACAAAGTCAGTGATCTGATGGTAATTGCGAATCGAAAAGGGCTTTCCTATCGAAGCAATCAGTTGAGGAATCAACCGTTCCGCTTTTTCCCAAGGACCATAGGGATAAAAAATCCGGCCCCATGCAAAAGAAAAACCTCGCTGTTTTGCATAGCGAGAGGTCGTGAAAAAGAGACTAGCTTTTGCAGCACCATAGAGTGTCTCAGGATTGATTGGGGTATCATCCTCATGGCACAGGCCATCGCTCTTCCCATATTCAGCGCAGGTGCCAGCTCCTACAATCCGCTTGCCTCCTGCACGCACAAAAGCTTCAAATAGCCTAAGCGATGCTGATAGCCATTCTAAATTTCCTGGAGATTCAGCATAAACGCAAGGCGTTGTATCCCAAGCCAAATGGACTAAAATTTCTGCTTTCAATTCATGGACAAGGTGCACGATTTGAGTCGGCTCAAAAAGATCACAGCGGTGAACAGTCGCAAAAGGAGTCTCGCAGGGATATCTAGAGATTAGATGTACCTCATGACCTTGTAATAGTGGAAGTAAATGCCGTCCTATAAAACCCGATCCACCTGTTACGAGAACTTTCATACAATCTCCAAATGGGGAATCGCTGTAACAAATTTACCGCCAAAGTCTCGAATTGCAGCCATCTCTTTCATGATCTCTTCTTTCAAATTCCAGGGTAAAATCAATAGATAATCAGGCTTCTCTTCAAAAATCTTTTCAGGTGCAAAGATAGGAATTTTTGTCCCAGGTAGATACTTTCCCTGTTTATAAGGGTTTTTATCCACTGTAAAGGCAATCTCTCGTGCTGTGATCCCACAGCTATTCAAAAAGGTGTTCCCTTTGGCAGGAGCTCCATAAGCTGCAATCCTCTTGCCGCTTTTCACAAAGTCCAAAAATTCTCTCTTCACTCTATCCACTTTGACCGTGAACTCTTTGTAGTTCTCTATACGATCAAAGCCAGGCTCTAAGGGAAGAGCCATTTTTTGCTTCGGGTGGCGCACGAGCAGCCTCAGCGATCCTCCATGTGTCGGCAACTCTTCTACATCGAAAATTTCGAGCTGATGCTTTTCAAAGATCTTTTCGAGCGTCACCAAAGAGAAATAGGAAAAATGTTCATGATAAATCGTGTCAAACTGCACCTGCTTCATCAGCTGCAGAAGATGAGGGAATTCTAATGAAATGATCCCATCCTCTTTCAGGAGGATTTTTAAGCCACTCACAAAATCATTCAAATCCGGAACGTGAGCCAGCACATTATTTCCAATGATGAGATCAGCCTTTTTCAACTGACTTGCCAATGCACTTCCGAAAAATTTCTTAAGCGTAGGAATTCCCTTAGCGATTGCACTATCAGCTACATTTTCAGCAGGTTCGATCCCCAAAATATCAAAGCCCTTGAAATAGTTAAGCAAATAGCCATCGTTGCTTGCAATTTCCACAATATGGGCATCAGGTTTGAGCCTTGCGGTCATTTTCTTTGCAAACTCTTCTGCATGTTTAAGCCAAGTAGAGGAAAATGAAGAGAAATAAGCATATTCTGAGAAAATCGCTGAGGCTGTTTCTACTTGAGGAAGTTGAACCAAGAAACAGTGGTCGCAAACATAGGCGTGTAGGGGAAAATAGTTCTCATTGGCATCTTGTTTTTCAGGGTAGGCATTAGCAAGAGGACTTTTGCCAAGATCGCAAAAACTGGTTTTTAGTGAGTGGCTACAGAAGCGACAATGCATGCATTTCCTCTAAAGTTGGTCTTGTTTCATCGGCTTTTGAAATGACGATAGGTTCAAAAGGCCATTCAATATTGAGGGCAGGATCGTTCCAGCGGATGCCTGATGCTGAATCAGCATGATAGGCGGTTGTACAGCAATAGAGCAATTCACTTTCATCTTCCAAGGTTAAGAAACCATGGGCACATCCCTTCGGAGCAAGCAAGCCCTTTCCCACACACAGTTCTGCTGTGATGTGCTCTCCAAACGTTGGAGAATCTTTCCGTAGATCGACAATCACATCAAAAACTCTTCCCTTCAAGCAGTGAATCAACTTATCTTCTGCATAGGGCTCTTTTTGGAAGTGAAGTCCGCGCAAAGTCCCCCTTCTCTTGTTGACTGAAAGGCTCATTTGGACAAAATTCAAAGGGAGCATTTCATGGCAAAAGAGTCGAGAAAAGCTGCCTCGATTATCACAATGCGGCGAAAGCTCGAGCTGCAACACTCCCACAAGCTTTGTTTTGAAAATTTTTATACCACTCAATTGTTTCTAAGAGTCCTTCTTCGAGAGAATATTGTGGCCTCCAGCCTAAAACAGTAGATGCTTTATTGCAATCAAGATACTGCTCTTGGATTTCAGCCTGAGCTTTGTTGAGAATGATGGGTTCTAAGTCAGAGTCCATCAATTTTAAAATAGTGTCGGTGATCTTCAGCACACTACAGGGTTCTTCAGATCCAAAATTGAAAGCTTCACCCAAGCAATCAGAGCGGCTACCAACAGTCAGATAGGCGTGCACCGTATCTTTCACATAAAAGTAGTCCCGGATAAAAGTGCCATCGCTCCGGATGATCGGATTTTTTCCTTCCAAAACACTGCGGATTGTTCCTGGGACAATCCGTGACCAGTTCAGGTCACAGCCCCCATAAATGTTGCCGCAACGCACAATATTCACCGGCAGTTCATAAGTATAAAAGTAGCTGCTTGTAATCAGATCTGTGCAACTCTTCGAGACATCATAAGGAAAACGACCAGAGAGAGGAGTGTCCTCAGTATAAGGAAGGGGAGCTGAACCATAAGCTTTGTCACTAGAAGCCACTACAATGTTTTCTAAATAGCGTGCCTGCCTCCGGCAAGCTTCAAGCAATAAATAGCTGCCGCGCACATTGCTTTCAAAAGTCAGTAGAGGAGCGCGCTTTGCAATTCCAACGAGCGTCTGTGCCGCAAGGTGGAATACTTTTTGCACTTCATATTCACAAAGAGCACGTTCAATCGTTTCGAGCTCGAGAGCACCGCTCACTACAGAGACTCTTCCATCAAATGTATCAGCAAAAATTGGGTCAGGATCTCTGACTAAACAGCAGACAGTGGCTCCTTGATCTAATAGCTCTTGTACAAGCCAATAGCCAACTAGTCCCGTTGCTCCCGTTACGAATACACTTTTCCCTTCATAGTCCATGGTGCTTCACCAGATTCCCAAAGATTTTGTAATAAACGGCAGTCGCGCAAAGTATCCATGGGCTGCCAAAACCCCTCATGTCGCAAGCCCATCAACTCCCCAGCAGCTGCAAGCCTTTGAAGAGGTGTTTGTTCCCACATTACATCTTCTTCACCAATAAAACCAAATACTTCCGGTTCAAGGACAAAGAATCCGCCATTCACAAAGCCAGCTTCAGTGATGGGTTTTTCTTTAAATTGAGTGACAAGATCACCATCAAAATGCAGTTCGCCAAAGCGTGAGGGGGGGCGTACTGCTAATACAGTGGCCAACTTACCATGTGACTCATGAAAGGCGATGAGATGATCAATATCTATCCCAGCTACACCATCACCATAGGTCATCATGAATCGTTCATGGCCAATCCACGATTGAAGCTTTTTCAATCGTCCTGCTGTCTGAGTCATTAATCCTGTGTCTACCAAATGAACTTTCCAAGGGGTCTGCTCTTTATGATGAACTATGGTCTGCCCAGAGCTGAGATCAACTGTTAGATTATTGTTGAGTGAGTAGAAATGGAGAAAATATTCACGGACAATCTCTGCCTTATAGCCGAGAGCAATCACAAACTCATTGTGACCGTAGTCGGAATAAATCTGCATGATGTGATGGAGGATAGGTCTTCCACCAATCTCAACCATAGGCTTTGGGATGTCTTGAGTTTTTTCTGAAAGACGCGTTCCAAATCCGCCTGCTAAGATCACTGTTTTCATGAGTGGAGTCTAGAAGAAAGTGGAAATTGGGTCAACATCGATGCGCAGAGCAACCGTCTTAGGTAGAACAAAACGCTCCTTCACCGCTAAAAGTGACTTGTGCATCTCATAAATCGCCACTCCTCTCACCAGAAATTGGAAACGGAATTGATCCTTGATCTTCGGATGACCCGATGGAACTAGAGGGTGTACAATCGCTCTTTTTATCTCTCGTTTCACAAGCTCCCGAAACCGTGAACCCACTTGTTCCGTAAGAGCAGCATCCTCTCCTGTGAATCTCAATTTGATGAAGTGGGTGAAAGGAGGATAGCCAAATAGCCGACGGACCTCAATTTCTTGGGCGAAAAATTCCTCAAAATTTTGTGTCGCTGCAAGGCGGATTGTCGCATTGTCAGGCATATGTGTCTGAATCAACACCTCGCCCGGAAGCTCTCCTCGTCCCGCCCGTCCCGCTACCTGCACAATCAACTGATAGATCTGCTCTGAAGCACGGAAATCTGGGATATTGAGACCATTATCACTGTTGAGAATAGCAACTAGTGTCACCCCTGGAAAATGCAGCCCTTTCGCAATCATCTGCGTCCCTATCAGTACATCAGCTTTTTGTGTGCTAAATTGGCGAAAGAGCTTGTCGTGACTGCCTTTATGTTTCGTTGTATCACCGTCGATGCGCAAACAGCGGAGATCGGGCAATACCGCTTTAATCGATCTTTCGATCTGCTCAGTGCCCACACCATGGAATTGCATGTCGGTTTCAGCCTTACATTGGCCACATCGATGGAAATCTTGACGCGTGTAGTCACAGAGGTGGCAGGTGAGTTTTTGGTATTTACGGTGAAAGGTGAGAGAGAGATCGCAGTGGGGACATTTAAATGTAAAGCCGCAAGCTTTACATGAAAGGGAGGTGTGGTATCCTCGTCGATTCAGGAAGAGAATACTTTGCTCGCCTCTTTCATGCCGTTTTTTAATGCCTTCAATGAGTTCTTCAGAAAAGGAAGTGTAGCCTTTTGCTTTCTCAAATTCCCGTCTCATGTCGATGATCTTCACAGAGGGCAGCTGCATCGCTGTAGGTCTTGTCATCAACTTAGAGAGGATGTACTTTCCAAGCTTCGCGTTCTCAAAACTTTCCAATGAAGGAGTTGCCGATCCAAGGACAACACAGGATTTGGAGAGCTTTCCAAGCATCACAGCGGCATCCCGTGCATGGTAGCAAAAACTCTCTTCGCTCTGTTTGTAGGCCGCTTCTTGTTCTTCATCGATGATGATCAAGCCGAGATTAGAGAGAGGACTGAAGAGTGCAGAGCGTGCTCCCACCACAATACTCACCTCTCCCTGGCGAATTTTTTCCCATGCATCCTGCCTTTCACCAGCGCTTAGGCGGTGGTGTAAAATCGCAATCCGTTCTTCAAATCGACTGAGCAATCTCTCACAGGTTTGTGTTGTGAGTGAAATCTCTGGTACAAGCATGATAGAGCTTCGGCCCATTGCAATCGCCCTCTCGATTGCTTGCATGTAGACCTCAGTTTTCCCACTCCCTGTAATGCCATAGATTAGGTGGGTCTCGAACTCTTTCTTCTCTAGTGTTGAGACAATTTTCGCAAGAGCTTCCTTTTGTTCAGGAATTAACTCCTTTGCTTTGGTTTTAAAATAGCTCTCCCCCAGTAGTTGAGAGCGGTCGATGCGGATTTTGCCAATCGAGATCAACTTCGCTTTTGCCAGGGTCTCAACTGGGCTTTTGGAGCCGCCAGTCATTTCCAACAATTCCGATAGTAAAAGTCCCTCTTTAGACGAGAGCAGAGCTTCGAGGACTTTTGCTTGCGCAGGCTGAGTGCGCTGTAGTTCGCTACAAGTGGAGCGCAGAAGCTCGTATGAACCTTTTCTTGAGACAAAAAGTTGCTCTTTTCCAGGTGTATGATTGCGGACTGCTTTTGGAAGCATGCTTTTCAAAACCACAGGAAAGGGAGTCAAGTAATAGCGACTCATCCAGAGTGCGAGTTCAAAAAGGTGGGGGGGGAGGAGAGGACCATTGCTCAAGATAGCGTGCAATTCAGCAACTTTAGGAAAGGAGCAGTGGTCTAGGATTTCAAAAACAAAACCTTTGGTTAGTCGTCCCCGGATCGGCATTTCGACATGTGTCCCCGGAGTGACCTTCTCTAGATCTTCCTCTCTGATTCCATAATCTAGCATCTTGTCGATGCCAGTTTCCGGAATCACACGAGCAAATCGCCGATATTTTGTAACAGTTTCCACAAGTCGCGCTTGAGCTCCACACTCTTCATATATTCAGAAGTTTTGTACATGCCCAATCGAATGGGGTTCGTTTGCAGCTGATGATAACCGATCTGAAGTAAACTCGCCTCTGCCACGATCACTTTAGCCGTGCTGAAATATTTTTGATCGAACTCACGGCATTCAGCTGTCTCAACAGATTGTGTGATAGCTGCGGCAACTTTTTCCAAAAAGGGCAGTTCCTCCCGATTTTTCCATAAAAGGACAATCGGGGGGTCAATCACTAGATCAGGAGCCAATTTGCCAAAAAGTGATTCCATCTCTGAAGATTCATCGGAAGGAGCGGGTGATGCCACCTCAGATTCCTCAATGACAGGAGAATTTTCTTTTTTGAAAACTGCCGGAGGCTCATCAAAAATTGCTTCTTGCAACAAGTAGCTGCGGATCAAAACAGATATTTGATCATCACTCAACTCTTTTGGATTTAAACCAGTCATCATTTATCTGAATAAAATCGTTCTTCCAATAGTAATTGTCAAGGATACCCTCAGTCGGGATTCTCAAAATAGTATAGGCAACAAAAAGCGCCTCGACAGTGGCAAGCCCCCCCACTTGGTCTTGCCTCCGCGGGTAGGCAGTCTGTAAAAGAGGCAGTGAGCGTCTCACTGGAGGAAGAGGCAGATTGTTTTCCATCACTTCAGCAAGTCTCCAAGTTCCATCTAAGATCATCATACCTCTTGTTTCATCTGACTGCAAAGGGGGGCCGTCGACACTTAACAAAAAGTAATGAGACAAGTCTGGAAGGATGCAACCGGGGTATTTGAAAAAAGTCAATCGCTCATCTTCTTCTAAACCTCTGAGACTGCATTTTTTAAGATTTTCTTTGCGGTGTCTGACAATGATTGTTTTGAGAAAATTTGCCATATTTGATCTAAAAGCATATCATGCGAAACAGATAAAAACCAATTCAGAAGGTGATTCAATGAAGAGAGCAATGTTAGTCGCGCTTTTATCAACAGCTACGTTGTATGCGCAGGATAATCAGTCCGATATGAATAGTCCGATGAATAACAAGCCAAAGAGTGTGGCGAATGATCAATCCGATAATAGTGCAAACGGCACAAAAGCCCAGATGAATGATCAGACAAACAGCAATCAGATGCCACAATCTGGTGGAGAGATTGTTTGGATGGATAACTATGACCAAGCCTTACAGACTGCTGCTCAGAGTAATAAGCCGGTCATTCTCTATTTCACAGGTTCTGACTGGTGTGGATGGTGTAAAAAGATGGATCAAGAGGTTTTCTCTTCTCCAGCTTTTGCTGAGGATGTAGGCAACAAGTTTGTCTTCGTGAAAGTAGACTTCCCAATGAACAGCAAATTGCCAGAGACACAAGCACGTCAAAATGCGCAGCTCAAGCAGCGCTATGGTGTGACAGGTTACCCAACTGTGGTGATTGTGGATAGCAAGGGTGGCTTTATTGGAGAAACAGGCTACAGAGCGGGTGGCGGTAAAGCTTATGCTCTTTGGCTAGAACAGTTTTTGAGCCATTAATATGAAGAAGCCTCTGGTTAACTCATTGTTTGCGAATATCCGAGCCTTAGTTAATCAGTGCTATCTGAAAAAGGCGCTTCTCTCTCTGATTGTTGTTTTGACTTGCAGCTGGTCTTCAGATTTTGCTGCTGGTTTAGAGCAAAGTCAGATTGAGAAGCGGCCTCTTCTTGTTTTTTTTACTGCCTCTGATTGGTCAGGGTGGAGTATAAAATTCAAAGATGAGGTGTTAGCGAATAAGACATTCAAAGAAAAAATTGAATCTGAATTTATTTGTGTCGAGATTGATACACCACTGCATGCTTCTCCTTCGAAAGAGAGTGAGCGTTTTGGAATCACAGAGTTTCCAACCATCCTTGTTTTTACAGCGGATCAAAGAGAGATCGCCCGTTTTGGCTATTTGCCAATGACAGGGGAGCAGCTGGCAGATGATCTACACTATATTTTGGCTCAAGATAGAGACCTGAGTTATTTATTAGACTTGCTAGCGCGAGGTGAGAGGACTCAGGCTATTTTGCAAAAGGCTTATCACCTGGCCGAAGAGCTTTGCAATGAGCAGGCGATCAATCTAGTCTTGAATTATGGAATTGAGAGTCGTGATCCAGGTTTTTTTCTTGTAGAGAAGTACCGCCGTACGGCTGATGAGAAAGTGCGTGAGAAGCTTATTGAGTTAGATGAGCCAGATTTGCTCTTCCATGTAGCGCTGCTCGATTTTCAGGAGAAGTGTGATGTTCAGCCCCTTGAAGAGTTTCTTGGTAAATACGGCAATCGAGCTGAAAAGTATCGCTGGCAGCTCGAGATGATGATTTCGCAATTTTATTTGGATCAAGATAAGGTGGAGCTGGCCATTGAGCATGGTGAGCTTGCCCAGGAGAATGCGCCGACTAGCCGTCGCGACGAGATTACCCATTCGCTAGACTACATGCGCTCAGTTGAGCGCTAGACTCAATTACACAATTTCACGCAAACGGTATTATACCATTTACAAAAAATAATCTCAGAAATGAGGGCCATCTAGCACGGCACCTTTGAGAGATCCTTTCTCACTCATGTTTAAAACATGAGCTTCAAAACGATCTCTCAAATTTGCCGCCCTATCTGGCTCTCATTTATGATATTATTTCTTGCAAACGGTATTATACCACTCAACTTGGATGTGTCTTGGAAAGGAGAGCCAAAAGCTCCGCTTTCAATACCTCATAGGAGGGGCACTCTTTGGAGGCAGGCGTCACATGAATCTCCTTGAGAGCCACCTCTTCAGGATGAAGACGGAACACCTCGCGCACTAGCCGCTTAAAACGGTTCCGTTCATGGGACTTTCCAAATTTGCGAGACACTGAAATGCCTAGCTTTGATTCAATAGAATTTTTAATTCTCAGGCGTAAAAAATAGCCATTGCGGTAATGGCCACTTCTAGAAAGTTGTTGAAACTCCTGAGAAGTTAAGAGACGTCTTTCTTTAGAGAATTCAAATCTTTTTTTAACAACTTCAGGAGCGGTGGTCATGACTATACAGGAGTGAGCTGACGTCTTCCCATGCGACGGCGTCTATTAATGATTTTTCTACCAGTAGCTGTCTCCATACGGGCACGGAAACCCAACTGATTCTTGCGACGGCGACGTGAGGGTTGATAGGTTCTCTTCATGTTTTACTCCAAATTGATTTTGCGTATAGAATATCAGGGAGGCAGAAAAAAAACAAGGGTTGCTCAAAAAAGATGCTTTTAGCTATATTCTTTCTCATTCTGAAATAGAGGATAGTCATGAAAGTTAAGGCATCGATTAAAGCAGATCCTTCAAAAGGGGATAAGCTGGTCAGGAGAAAGGGCCGGCTCTATGTGATCAACAAGAAAGACCCAAACCGCAAACAGCGGCAGAAAGGTCCAGCGAAAAAGAAATAGAGGATTAGATGGCCAAGAAGTCAGTGGTTGCTAGACAAAAGAAGAGAGAGAAATTGGTGGAGCTTAACCGTGAGCGCCGGGATTTCCTGCGTAAGCGTTGTAAAGATTTGCGTTTAACAGAAGAGGATCGTGAGGAGGCTCGTGCTTCCCTCAATAAGATGCGTCGTGACACATCGCCAACTCGTCTGAAGAATCGCTGTCGTTTGACAGGCAGACCTCATGCCTACCTACGTAAGTTTGGTGTCTCGCGAATCTGTTTTCGTGAACTCGCCGGTATGGGTATGATTCCGGGCGTGACAAAAGCTTCTTGGTAAGGTCAGCTTCTCTTACAATATCAGACACACTTGATGCCATATCAAGTGTGTCTTTTCTATTCATTATCATTATATAACTCCTTAGCCTTCTAATTCTTTCGCCTTTTTCCAAAAAAAGGCTGCTTGCCAAATGCTCCAAAGTGGCGCGGCAATTAAGGCGCCGATAGCTACAAGGTAGATCAACCAGATCAGAACCATCATGTGCGCAACAACGGTTGTTACATTTCCCAAACCCCATGCAATCCCAAGAATAGTCAGCAACTTAGGGAGTCGATGCAGATAGCAAAGGCTCATCACAATGAACCACACTCCTGGAAGGCCAAGTGAGAGCGCGTAGATTGCTGGATTTGCAACCCCAAAGGCGATGATCACATGCTGTATTTCTGAAGAAGAGGTTTCGTAGCGTTGAGCTAAATGAGGGACCTGAGTCGCATCGACCACACTTTGATACATCCCAATGCCTAATCCAATGATTGCCAGGATTGTGAAAAGTGTCAAAACGCCATCATATTTTGCAGGGCGTAAGGTATAAAGGGCACAAACAACACCCAAAATTGCGGCATTGGAAAGAGCCATCACCCATTTTAAAAAAATAAAATAGTGTTTGTAGGACTCAAAGTCGTGAAAGTACTGCTTCGAAGTGACGTAGCTTGCGATGGATTTAGGGGCTAAAAAGGCACAAAGAACGATTAAAACGTAGCAAACGCCTGCGATATAAGCGCATATGGCGCCTGTTTTTAGCTGATTGATCTCGCCAATTTGCTTACTCATCTCCGGCGAATCCACTATGCATTAGTTTTGAGAGCATGGTGGCATTTTGCACTTCGCTATAGAGCTGTCAACTATAAATTTAAAAAAGGAGTAGATTATTGACTAAGAGGCGGATTTTTCGAATGAGGCAACAACCTCTTCTGGCAGATCGGAGAGGCGCTTCCACTCTTTCATGCCCTCACTCCAGACTAGTGTCTCCTTCGCAACCTTCTTTTCCTTCACCCTCTTGATGAACTCAGGAAATTCAAAAGGCCCCATCTGCTTATGAGTAGGGTCTAAGTAATACCACATGTGAATCCATGCATCGCTCCTCTCTACAGCCTTCGGCATTTGAAATGCTGGTTTGTCTTCCTTTTTCGAGAAAGTAGGCACGATATAAAGAAGAATCAGGCCAAAAATGCCAAAAAGAAAGCCCATCAAGAACCAGAGCAGGGGACCCTTCCCTTTTTTCTTAGCTAAGTGGGAGCAGAGTAGCCCCATGACACCCGAAAAGAGAAGTATATTGAGTAGTTGCATTTTGCCTAACATAGGTATATATTCTAGCATGAATTTGAATTTATTCTCAAGGAGTTCCTTATGGCTGAAAAGCTGGATACAAAAGAATTTGAAGTGCCAAAGACCACCTTCAGCCATGATATTGAGACACGTGTAATTCAAGTTATTATTTTACAATGTCTCAATAAAATTGTAGGTGTCTCCCTACCGAGCAGTACTTTGATCGACACTCTCTTTGGACGTGAAGTCGAAAAGGTCAAGGGTATCATTGTAGAGCAAGATAGCAAGACTCATTCGGTTAAAGCTAAAATTGAAATCCATGTAGATTATGGTATCGTGATTCCTAAGATCACTCGCGAAGTACAAGAAAGAGTTGTGGAAGAGATCACGATGCTCACTGGCTTCCACGTTGCTGCGGTCCATGTTGTGGTCAAGGGGTTGTCAGCAAAAACGCTTTCTGAGCAGCCTTATCCTGCACAAGCTCTAGAACCAAAGGTGAGGGTATGACGCGTTTTGAGACGATCTTTGTCTCAATAGTTGCGCTCCTCATGGGCTGCATTTTGCTCTTATTCGGTGGAGCTCTTCTGCTTTCACCTTTCAATGATCTGCCTTTACGCGCTCTTTCTCTCTTTAAAGTGCCTCCCCTTTTTGGAGGGACTATCTTGGGATTTTTTGGACTTAGCCTAATCATTGCCTTTTATAGTTTGAGCAAACGGCGTTTTCTCCGTTTTAAGACGAGCGGCTACTCGATTTCTGAAGAGTTATTGGCAGAGTTGGCTGAGACAAGTTTACGTACAATCTATCCAAATGCTTCTTGCCAAGTGCTTGTGAGACAGGGTAAAAGATTAGAAGTAACAGCTAACTTACACATCCGTTCTTTTCAAAAAGGGCGTAATGAGCTCTTTCTGCAATCTCTCAAAAGTTATTTTGTGAAGCAGCAAAAAACGATTTTCGCTGCCGGTGTCAATAGCCGTATTTCCGCTTCTTTAGGTATAACCGAGGAAGAATTAGATCAAATTGAGCGGCTTTTGCAGGAAACCTTTGCGGAGGCTTGTGGTTTTAGGGAGCCTTTTCGCCTGAATCTGATTGCCACTGTTTGAGAGTTGTAATGTCTCTTTCCGTGATGCCCTTCACCTCTTTCCACTGATCAGCAGTCGCAGCACGCAACCTTTTCAAGCTGCCAAAATGGGTCAGAAGTCTTTTCTTTTTGACAGGTCCAATCCCTGCTAGGGTATCGAGTTCACTTTCAAAAGTGCGCTTTTTCCGGCGTTCCTTTTGGAAAGTAATCGCAAATCGATGCGCTTCATCGCGTATGCGTTGCAGAAGAAAGAGCAGGGGAGAGTTGGGTTTCAAGATCAAAGGATCTTTTCGATTGGGCAAAAAGATTTGTTCAGCAGTGACGCCTTTGTCATGTCTACCCATCTCTTTGGCGACAGCGATGACATCGACTGTGGTGATGTTGAGTTCTGCTAAAACGCGCAGAGCGATTTTGAGGTGGCCTTTGCCTCCATCAACAATCAACAAATCAGGAAATGGAAGTGACTCTTTATGCTCTGTGTCAGCCAAACCTCTCTGGAAGCGTCTTTTTAACACTTCGTAGAGCATGCCGTAATCATCTTGAGAGTCAGCTTCTTTGATCTTGTATTTGCGGTAACCGCTTTTATTAGGTTCACCCATCTCAAAACTCACACGGGCACTGACAGGCTCACTCCCTGAAATATTAGAATGATCAAAGCATTCAATGGTGGTAGGAAAATTGTTGAGATGTAATCGCTCTTGTAGCTCCATTAGAGTCTGTTCCAGATTCTCTACTTTGGACTTTTCTTGCTCAAGTTTTGCTTGAGCGTTGAGATTGGCCATTTTGACGAGCGCTTTTTGATTGCCTCTCATCGGCACGAGAAGTTTTGTATTGAGGACCGATTCAATCGCCTCGATAGCCTCTAAGTGGATCGGAAGCAGAATGGTTTTCGGTATTTCAAGCACATCTTGATAGTGTTGCATCAAGAATGAACGGAGGATCGCTTCATCTTCTTGCGCCGTTTTGCGGAAATGGTGGTCGTGGGCTGCTACAAGCTTCCCTGTTCTAAAGAGCATTTGTGTGAGCACAACATGGTCGCCTGTGCGGTAAAGACCAATCGCATCGAGATCTTTTTGGCCAGCCTTTTCAACTCGTTGCTTTTCAAGTGTTTTCTCAATCGACTCGACTAACTCATGTGCTCTTTGTGCCTTTTCAAATTGGAGATTTGCTGCAGCTTGATCACGCTCCTCGATGAGTCTTTTATAGATCGCTTTGTCTTTGCCTTTTAAAAAATCAATGACCTGATCGACTTGAGAATCGTATTCCACTTTGGTGCACTTATTGACACAGGGGGCGATGCACTGCTTCATTTCATAGAGAATGCAGGGGCGTGCTCTTAAAGCCAATTCTGCATCCGAGCATTGGCGCAATTGGAAGAGCTGTCGGAGCAAACTGAGGGTTTTGCGTGCAGCAAAAGCATCGGTATAGGGACCAAAGTAGAGATTGCCTGGAGGAGCTTTGCCTTTGAAACGCACAACACGGAGCATGGGCCATTTATGGCTCTTATTGATCATCAGGCTGAAGAAAGTTTTGTCGTCTTTGAGCAGAGCGTTGTAGCGAGGTTGATGCTCTTTGATCAAATTATTTTCGAGTATAAGAGCCTCTTTTTCTGAAGTGACAACAATAGTATCGATTCGCTTCACTTTAGCGGTGAGGAAGGGGACCATCATTCTTCCGTCACGACCAGGTACAAAATACTGTTTGATGCGCTGCTTCAGGTTTTTAGCTTTGCCGACATAGAGGACCTTATCGTCCTCATCAAACATGAGATAGACGCCTGGGCTTTTTGGATAATTGTCAAAAGAGAGAGAGCTGTTCTTCATGGATTTTTGCAGAAGCTGCCTTACGGTTCTCTAATTTTTTGAGGATCTGCGTCGCTCTATGTACGACAGTCAGCGGCAAGCCCGCCAACTTGGCTACATGGATGCCGTAGCTCCTATTTGCCCCTCCGCGCACGATCTTGTGCAGAAAGACAATCTCTTCATTACACTCTTCCACAGAAGCGTGATAGTTGACAATAGAAGGAATGAGCCCTTCCAATTGCATCAGTTCACCGTAGTGGGTGGCAAAAAGAGTTTTGGCCTGCCTTCCTTCGCATTTCGCCAGATATTCTAGGACGGCCCATGCAATCGACAGCCCATCGTAGGTGCTTGTCCCTCGCCCGACCTCATCTAGGATGACAAGAGAGCGGCTTGTAGCATTATTCAAAATGTTGGCTGTCTCTGTCATCTCTACCATGAAGGTAGATTGGCCACGTGCAAGATCATCGCTGGCTCCAATGCGGGTGAAAATTTTGTCGACAACACCGATGTGAGCGCGATTAGCGGGAATAAAACTACCCATCTGTGCCAAAATCACGAGGAGAGCTACCTGCCTGATGTAGGTCGATTTACCGGCCATGTTAGGTCCTGTGATGAGCATCACGCGCTCTTCTCCTAGGAAAGTGTCATTGGAAACAAACATCTCGCGGCCAATCGCCTCTTCTACGACTGGATGACGACCACCTTCGATCATTAAAGTGGCACTCGTATCAACGATCGGTCTGACAAAATTCCTGCGCTTGGCCACATCAGCCAGTCCATGCAAGACATCGATTTTTGCTATAGCTTCTGCTGAAGCGAAAATCGATTCTTCATAGCGCAAAGTCTCTTTAAGCAATTCAGCAAAAAGCTGATTTTCCAAACGCAGCATCTGCTCTTCGCTATTGAGGACGCGGTTCTCATAGTCTTTCAATTCAGGAGAGATGAAGCGCTCACCATTGACCAAAGTCTGTCTTCTTTCGAAGTGGGCGGGCATCAGATGAGACTGTCCACGGCTCACTTCAATGTAGTAACCAAACACTTTGTTGAAGCTCACTTTCAAATTTTTGATGCCGGTCTCTTCTTTAATCTTAGTCTGGTAGGTCAGCAGCCAAGCGCGGCTATTGGAAGTGATTTTTCTGAGTTCATCAAGAGATTCGTTGTAGCCGGGGGCAAAATTGCCCTCTTCATCTAACGCCCTATCCAAAAGATTAATCAGTGTGCCAAAGTTTACAATTTGCTCTTGATATTTCTGTATTTCTTTGCAATCTATAGCTTTGATTGAGCTAAGTGGCATCAAAGATTGCTGCAATGCTTTGAGATCGCGGCGTGTAGCTAGGGAGGTGGAAACACGCATGATGAGCCGTTCTAAGTCCCGTACTGAGGAGAGCAATTTGCGCAGCTCTATTCTCTTTTCAGAAGCGAAAAAGAGAGCTTCAATCGCTTCTTGCCTTTCATAGATTTTTTCTGGAGAGAGCAGTGGCTGTTTGAGCCATTTTTGGAGCAATCTTCCCCCCATTGGGGTGACTGTACGGTCGATTACTCCGAGCAAGGTCTGTTTTCGGCTTGAGGAGTGGGTCAATTCGAGATGTTGGCTGGTTGTCCGGTCAATCGCCAGAATGTCTCCTAGGCTGTAGGGAGTGATCTTTTTGATGTGATTGATCGAAAGAGAGAGCTCTTCTTGCACGTAGGCGAGAAGTGCTCCTGCAGCATTGATGGCAGCTACTTTGCCTTTCAAGCCGAAACCATCGAGATGCTGAACGGAGAAGTGGCGTGTGAGAAAGTTTGTTGCAGCTTTGTGTTCAAAGCGCCACTCTTCCAAAAAAGTTTTCATTCCCTCGATTTTGTATTGTGTAGCGAATTTCTCTGTCACGAGAAATTCCGAAGGGTTGAGACGGGCAATTTCATTGAAGAGTTCTCCAGCAGATTCGAATTCGATGACGGAGAATTCTCCTGTTGTAATGTCGAGGGAGGCGAGTCCAAAGAATGAACCGAGCTTATGGATGGCGGCCAAATAATTATTAGATTTTTCGGAGATGAAAGAGGAGTTGATGATGGTGCCTGGCGTGACGATACGGACGATTTCTCTTTTGACGAGTCCTTTGGCCTCTTTTGGATCTTCGGTTTGTTCAGCGATGGCAACGCGGTAGCCCTTTTCGACGAGTCGTTCGATGTAGCCTTCGATGGTTTGGTGGGGTACCCCGCTCATGGGGATCTCTTGTCGCTTGGTCAGTGTTAGGTCGAGTTCTTGGGCGAGCAGGGCAGCATCTTCATAGAAAGCTTCGTAGAAGTCTCCCATGCGGAAGAGGAGGATCATGCCGGGGGCTGCTTTTTTGCAGCTCTCCCACTGTTGCATCATTGGTGTAGTCATGAGAGAGAGTCTAATTGACCTTTGTTTTGGATACAAGTCCAACGAAGGGCTGTAGAGGCAAGAAAAAGAGATGTCCAGGCTAGATGGGGTTGCACCCCAAACCCCCAGGATCCACCTGACTGCGTAGGTGAAAGAAATAAACTCGTCGGGGACTTTGTCCCCGGCGGCCCCTACTTG